>Ga0105046_10000034_pt1 | contig 122850 bp, 95 predicted proteins | sample MAT03_FD_78385 | JGI IMG/M metagenome (GOLD analysis project Ga0105046, IMG submission 78385) | Freshwater microbial communities from Lake Fryxell liftoff mats and glacier meltwater in Antarctica - MAT-03 (megahit assembly) | ecosystem: Environmental > Aquatic > Freshwater > Ice > Liftoff... | reverse complement strand
GAGAGCATGGCGCCGGAGCGGCGGGCGTCTCCCCTCGCTCATCGGTTCACCGCCCGTGAGCAGGTCATTATTGAACAGGTTGCTCTTCATGAACCGTCACCGAATGGTGCCATGGGGTTTTCACTGACCCCCTCACCCCAACCCTCTCCCGGCGGGAGAGGGAGCCGCGTATCACCCGCAACTCCTCACTGGAGCCCAACCGTCCGAGCCGTCGAAATCCATTCCAGCGAACCCCTGGTCCATCCCTCCGAAACCCGCGGGGCGAAGTCTCCTTCTCCCCCCGGGAGAAGGCCGGGATGAGGGCCGCTTGCGACTCCCCTTGCTCATCGGTTCACAGCCCGTGAGCACGTCATTTTTGAAAAGGTTGCTCCTCATGAACCATCGCCGAATGGAGCCACGAGGTTTTCACTGACCCCCTCACCCCAACCCTCTCCCGGCGGGAGAGGGAGCCGCGTATCACCCGCAACTCCTCGCTGGAGCCCAACCGTCCGAGCCGTCGAAATCCATTCTAGCGGACCCCTGGCCCTGCCCTCCGAAACCCGGGGGGCGAAGTCTCCTTCTCCCCCCGGGAGAAGGCCGGGATGAGGGCCGCTCGCGACTCCCCTTGCTCATCGGTTCAAGGCCCGTGAGCAGGTCATTACTGAACAGGTGGCTCCTCATGAACCGTTCGCCACCCCTCACCCCGTCCGACGCACCGCCTCCCATGCCTCCCGAAAAGCACGGCACTGTGCCTCCACCCAAACCCAATCCCCCGCGGTGACCCGCTCCTTTTGAAAGAGCGGACCACCGACCCCAAAACCTTCCGCACCCGCCCGCACCAGGGCTCCCAGCGTCGCAACACTCACCCCGCCCGTCGGCATCAGTCCCACGTCCGGCAGTGCCTCCTTCAACGCCGCGATGAACCGAGCGCCTTGGCCTTCAGCCGGAAACACCTTCACCAACCGCGCCCCCATCTCCCAGGCCCGCACGATCTCCGTCGGAGACAGAGCGCCAGGAAACACCGGAACGCCACGCGCCACGCATCGCTCGATGACTCCGGCCACCAGGGTCGGCGTCACGACAAACATCGCTCCGGCCGCCAGAGCCTTCTCCAAACGCTCCACTGTCGTCACCGTGCCAGCTCCAACGTTCATGGCCTGGCCATGAGCCGCCACCGCCTGGCGGATCCGATCGGGGGCTCCAGGGGTGTCCATGGTGATCTCGGCGGTCGTCAGACCCCCGCGCACCGCCGCTCCTAGGGCGCCGGCGGTTTCCTCGGCGGAAAAACCCCGCAGGATGCCGACCACCGGCATCGACTGAAATCGGGTGTCATCGAATCGTGGAAGGCTCATGTTCCAAGTCGTTGCAAAATCAAGGCATGGGATCGGATCGTCGCATGAAGTAATCGTTCGGGAGGAACCACCGTCAATCGGTCCACGGCTCCCAACGCCTCGAACACGGTTCGATAGCTCTCCGAGAAATGCGCCGCCCCCGCGAGCACGATCGGCAGCCCGGGATCCCAACGTACCAAGTCCATCGACTCTGCCCCCAACACCAACCCCGCCAGGAACCAGGCATTCCGACCGGGTTCGGACGGGTGCAAAACGGAACGGACCCGCACCTGAAACAAACCCCGCGCCAGTCCCAGATTCCGGGCCGCGACCACCCCATCCCGAAGCTCATCCCGGTACACCGGAGCCTCCGGTCCCGCAACCAACGCCGGCGGTGGCCAGGCCACGGAGACCTTCAACAAGCTCTGCGTCGAAAGGACCTCCAGCAGTTCACCGGTCATGTAGGTGCGGAAATCCGCGATCGCCCCCCGGTCCACCCAGACATGCTTGGCATGGGTCCCCGGCAGAACCACCAGGCAACCTTCGCGCGCTTTCGCCATTTCCGGCAGCGCCAGCACTCCCATCAGTTCAGTCTCCTCGCCACGGAGGATATCGGAACCCGTGCTCAACCCCGACACCATCCACACCGGGTGCGACCCACCGTCCACCCCGACGTCCTCCATTGACTCCACCCGCAGTCCGGTTCCGTCCCATCCGCACGGCGTCCGGGAATAGGGCAACTCCCTCCAACCGACCGAGGACGATGCCATTCCTGAAATCACCACCGGCACTCCCGACGGCACACCCCCGAACCCGGCTCCCAACTCACGAATGGCGTCCACCAGCACCCGACCGAAGGCCAACGAACGAGCCTCGAGGTTGGAAGTGGATTCTGACTCCAGCCAACGGCCGTGAACCCCACGCACGCCTTCCCCATTCCGAACCTCCCGAATCACCGACAACTCCGATCGTTCCACCCACCGCAGGCGAAACGACGACGTTCCCCAGTCGCAGCTCAGGAATTGGGCGGGGCGCGTCATGGCGTCCGCAGCCTTTGCCCGACTCCGAATCATCCTGCAAGCTTAGCCCGACGCGGAACGGTCGCGATGGGGGCGGGCGCCCTGGAGGGTGCGGTTGTCAGTGAAGCGCGCCACCGCCTCGGGTGACGGCGCGGAGCACCGTTTCGGGCTTGGCCCAGTCCCCCAGGCGCCACAGCCCCCGCAGAACGGTCTTCGAGGCGCACCCCGGGCGCTGTTCTCTTTCGCCCCAACTCCGTTGATGCCGCCGCCGCTGCCGCGGATAACTTCTGCATGAGCCGCCTGGATACCCTCGCTGCGCGCGGTTGGATCGCTGCCCTCGCGCTCGCTTGCACCCTCACGGGCATCCGGCACGCCCCTGCCGATTCCCCGCCACCCTCCTCCGCCCCCGCTTTCTTCCCCTTCTGCATCGATTGGCACGATTCACGAAAGCGTAGCTTCACCGAACAGGCCGCCATGCTGAAGGAGCTCGACTACGACGGAGTCGGACATATTGGCCTCGACAAGGTCGCCGAACGCCTCAAATCCCTCGATGATGCCGGACTCAAACTCTTCCAAATCACCATGACGGTCGAAGTCGGGCCCGCGAAGGAACCTTTCGATCCCCGCTTCTCGGAAGTGCTCGCTCTCGTCAAAGGACGCGCCGTTCAGTTCGCCCTGCTCGTCAACGGCATGAAGCCTTCGGACCCGTCCGTCGATCCCCATGCCGTCAAGGTACTCACCCGCCTCGCCGACCTCACCCGGGGCACCGACGCCCAACTCCTGCTCTACCCGCATCAGGGTTCCTGGATCGAACGAATCGAGGATGCTTGTCGTGTCGCCGATCAACTCAATCGGCCCGAAGTCGGCGTGATGTTCAACCTCTGCCACTGGCTCCGGGTCGATCCGTCGCGCAACTACCGTCCGCTGCTCGAGAAGGCCAAACCGCGCCTCTGGGCCATCTCGCTCAATGGCGCCGACATCCAGGATGCCAAGCCGGGCTGGGATCGCTACATCCAGCCGCTCGGCCAGGGTTCATTCGACGTGGCAGGCTTCCTCGCCGTGCTCCGCGAGATCGGCTATACCGGTCCGATCGGACTTCAATGTTACGGCATCGGCGGCGACACCCGCGATCATCTCGCCGCGTCCATGGCAACGTGGCGGACCCTGCGACAACGTTTTGCTTCTCGATGAACTCGTTCTTATGGACACCCCCAACACCCGCATCACACGACGATCCTTCCTCGGCCGCACCACGCTCCTGGCGGGATCGTTGGCGCTCGCCAGCCCCGGCCTGGCTCAAACCACCCCGCGGGCCCGCACCCGCACGCTTTCCGCAAATGACCGCATCAAGGTCGGCATCATAGGAGTTGGCGGTCGTGCCCGATGGATCCTCAAGAACGAGGCAATGCCCGGCGCGGATGTCGTGGCCGTCTCGGATTGCTTCCTGTCGCGCATGGACGAAGCCGCCAGCCAGGTGGAGGGCGGCAATCGGTGGAAGAAGTACCAGCGCTATCAGGACATGCTCGAGAAGGAGTCACTGGATGCGGTGTTCATCGAAACAACCACCCACGCCCGGGTGCTCATCGCCATCCACGCCATGCAGGCGGGTTGCGATGCCTATGTCGAAAAACCACAAAGCCTGACCATCGCCGAGGGCCGGGTTCTGGTGAACGCCGCCAACCACCTGAAACGCGTCGTCCAGACCGGTTCCCAGCAACGCTCCATGCCCATCAACGCCTACGCCAGCAAGCTGGTCCGCGATGGTGCCATCGGAAAGGTTCACACGGTCGTCGTCTGCAATTTCCGCGGCCCGAAAGTCTGGAATCCCAAGGATGAACCCAATCCGATGCCCGACGGTCTCGATTGGAATCAGTGGTGCAATCAGACCGAACTCCGCCCGTACTACATGGACCTCCAGTTCAAGTGGAGTGACTACGAAGACTACGACGGCGGGGGTCAGATCGGCGGGGTCAGCGGCTGGGGCACTCACAGCCTCGACCAGGCCCAGTGCGGTCTCGGGGCCGACGTTACGGGCCCTGTCGAGATCTGGCCGGAAGCTCCGGGCGGGCCCACCTGCAAGGTCACCCTGCGCTACGCCAATGGCACCTTGATCAAACTCGAAGGCAAGGACCGCGGCATGGAGGATCTCGGCGCCATCTTCCTCGGCGACAAGGGACGCCTCGAAATCCTCCGCGGCGACTTTCTCACCGATCTGCCCGACCTCAAACGCGATGCCCCGCCTCCCACTCCCCAAGGCCCGAAGGAATCGATCCCGCATATTCAGAATTTCTTCGACTGCATGCGCAGCCGGAAAGCCACGGCCGCCGACGCCGAAACCGGGCATCGCGCCACCACCCTGTGTCACCTGGTCAACATCTGCCGCAAGGTGCAGCGCCGACTCCGCTGGGATCCCAAAGCCGAACGATTCCTCGACGACGACGCCGCCAACCAACTGCTCGCCCGTCCACGCCGTAAGGGCTTTGAATTGCCCCAAGTCGCCTGACACCTCGCTAATCAGCCCACCCCATGGTTGGCTTGGCCGGTCTTCCGGGAGGATGAACATGCCAGGCTCCCGTGACATCTCCCCTTGATCATGTTGTCGCTTCGAACGCTATGGAGGCTGCTTGCCTTCGCCTCCGCCGCCGCCCTGCTCACGCTGCACACCTTCGGCCAGGGCGTCTCCATTTCGGAGATCATGTACCATCCCGCCAGCACCAACGTGCTCGACGCATGGCTCGAAGTGGAGAACTCCAGCTCCACAACCATGTCTCTCGCCGGATGGCGCCTCACCCGCGGCGTCGCCTTCACCTTCCCCGCTGGAGCCAGCATCCCAGCCGGCGGTTACCTCGTCGTCGCCGCCCATGCCGCCAGCTTCAACGCCCGGCATCCGTCGATCTCGAATGTGGTCGCCGGCTGGACCGGAACCCTAAGTCACGACGGTGAGGAACTCCGACTTGAGGATGCCTCCAGCAATCTGGTCGACACGGTGACCTACGCTGCGGAGGGAGATTGGGCCGTACGGAGAATCGGTGCCCCGGATTCCTTCGGTCTCCAAGGCTGGGAGTGGTTTGCCGAACATCGCGGATTTGGAAAATCGCTCGAACGTATCAACGCCGCCCTCTCCAATGATGACGGCCAAAACTGGAGTTCGAGCGCCGTACCGGGTGGCACACCCGGCCTGCCCAATTCCAGCGCTCAGACCCACACCGCACCCCTGATTCTCGACGTCACCCATGCCCCCGCGGTTCCCAGATCCACGGATCCCGTCACGATCACAACCCGGCTGGTTGACGAGTCCGCCGCGGGACTTCAGGCAACAGTCCATTGGCGGCGCGACGGGGATTCGTCGTTTTTGAGCGCCGCCCTCTTCGACGATGGAACCCATGGCGACGGTCTCGCCCGCGACGGGCTGTACGGAACGATCCTTCCCGCCCAACCGCATGGCACCCTGATCGAGTTCAACCTCGACGCCAGCGACGCCGACGGCCTGGGACGCTCCTATCCGCGGGTGAATTCCCAGGGCGCCGGCGAGCGCACCGCCAACCTCCTGTATCGCGTCGACGACACCTCCGACTCCGGCGAACAACCGCTCTTCCGCCTTCTCCTGACCCGCGCCGAGTATGACTTCCTCGCGGACCGCGTCTGGAACGGCGACCCCATTAGCGACGCCGCCGTCAATGGAACCTTCATTGGCACGGATGGCGTGCTCGACGGCGGCGCCACCACCCAGGTGCGTTACCTGTGCGACTTCCGAAATCGCGGTCACGGAACCCGAACGGCGAACCCGCACAATTTTCACATCGGATTTCCCAAGGACCGCACCTGGAAGGGCCGCACCGGACTCAACCTCAACACCCACTACACCCACTCCCAGCAACTCGGGAGCGCCCTGTTCCGTCTCTCCGGCATTCCCATGCCGGAATCGCGTGCAGTCCAGGTCCGGGTCAATGGCGCGCAACTCGCCAAACCCGGCCAGGAACAGTTCGGATCGTACGCCGCCAACGAACCCATGGACGATCGGTTCGTCCAGCGCCAGTTCCCGCTCGATGGGCTGGGCAACCTCTACCGCGGCATCCGGGACATGCTCCCCGGAATCAGCGCCGACGCGGACCTCGCCTGGCACGGACCCGATTTCGCCGGCTACACCAACGCCTACGCCAAGGAAAACCACGCCTTCCGCAATGACTGGTCCGACTTCATCCAGTTGCTCGACGTCCTGAATCACGCGCCCGATGCCACCTACACCGAGTCCGTGCGAGCCGTCTTGAACGTCGATCAATGGATGCGTTACTTCGCCATCAACACGCTCCTCGACAATCGCGAGAACAGCCTGGGCAACGGTGAAGGTGATGATTTCGGCCTCTATCGCGGAACCCGCGACACCCGGTTCGTCCTGGTCCCGTACGACATGGACGCCGTCCTCGGTCGCGGAACCCGTTCCGAAACCTACGCCGATGGCCTGTGGCGCATGACCCACATCGCCGTGATCGATCGGTTTATGAAAAACCCGGAGTTCGTGCCGCTCTACTTCCATCATCTCGACCAACTCGCGCAGTCCTTCTTCTCCCCCGAGCAGATGAATCCGTTCCTGGACCAACAGGTTGGAACCTACGTTGACGAGGTGGCCCTCGCGAACATGAAGGCCTTCAACGCCAGCCATCGGACTCACGTGTTGTCGCGCTACCCGCATGCCCTGACCGTCACCCACGACCTGCCGTTGTCAGACGCCGTCCCGAGGACCACTCACCCAACCGTTGCTCTCCTGGGAACGGCAAACCCCGCCACCACCCGAACCGTACGCGTTAACGGTGAACCGGCGTCCTGGACCGCATGGCAAGGCTCGTGGTCGGCGCCTGCCGTGGCCCTCAACCCGGGGCTCAACCCAATCACCATCCGTGCCGTCGGCTTCGACTCGTCCCTTCTAGAAATGGCGGTCCTCAATGTCTGGTACGACGACGGCTCCGTCCAGAATCCCCCCGTTTCCATCACCACCGACACCACCTGGACCGCAGCGGGTGGCCCCTACCAGATCGACAACCGCCTCGCCATCACCTCCGGCGCGACCCTGACGATTGAACCCGGAACCTCGGTTTACCTCGGGTCGGGAGCGGAGCTCGTCGTCAACCAGGGTAGCCGCCTGAGCGCTGAGGGCACAGCCCTTGCCCCGATCCAATTCACCTCGCCACCGGGCGCATCGACGAGTTGGAGCGGAGTGGTCATTCAGGGAGGGTCGGATTCCCCGGAAACCCGACTGTCGCATGTCCACCTGGAAGGTAACGGCACCACCTGCATCGAGTCCGTCGGCGGCTCCGTCATCCTGGATCACCTCACCTTCGGCACCACTTCCCATCCCTACGTCTCCCTGGATGACAGCTCGTTCGTCGTCAGCGATTGCCACTTTCCAGCCACTTCAGGCGCCTTCGAACCCATGCACGGCACCGGCGGAATCAAGCCCGGAGGCCGCGGCATCATCCGCCATTGCTACTTTGGCCCGTCCAGCGGCTACAACGACATCATCGACTTCACCGGAGGCACTCGCGGCAGCCAGCCCATTCTCGAGCTGTACGACAACGTTTTCACCGGGTCGTCCGATGACATCCTTGACCTCGACGGCACCGACGCCTGGATCGAGGGAAACATCTTCCTCCACGTCCACCGCAATGGGGCGCCCGACAGCTCCGCCGCCATCTCCGGCGGTAGCAGCGGCAATGCCACCTCCGAAATCACCCTCCTGGGAAACCTCTTCTTCGACTGCGACAACGCCGTCACCGCCAAGCAGGGGAACTTCTACACGCTCCTTCACAACACCATCGTCCGCACCACCAAGACCGGTGGCGAAGACTTCGGCTCGGGCGTCGTGAACCTTAGGGACACCACCCCCGAAATAACCACCTTCGGCCGCGGCGCCTACCTGGAAGGCAACATCCTGCTCGACGCCGAAAGCCTCGTGCGGAACGACGACCGCACCCAGTCCGCCGTGACGTTCGTCGGGAATATCCTCCCGTTCCCATGGACCGGCCTGGGCGGGAGCAACTGGGTCGTCGATCCACTGCTCGAACACATTCCCAGCGTGGCCGACGTTGCGTTCGAGAATTGGGACGACGCCCAGATACTGCGTCGATGGTTCAGCCTTCGCCCGGGATCCCCCGCGCGAGCGGCAGGCAGCCAGGGGCGCGATCTCGGAGGTGTGCAGCCTCGCGGCGCCTTCCTCTCCGGCGAACCACCGGCCATCACCTCGCTCCCAACCGCCACTCTCAACGTCGGGTTCCAACGCTCCAGCTCCGGCATCCCCACGAACGGCTTCCCGCTGGGTTCTGGCTTCACCCACTTCCGGTGGCGCCTCAATGAGGGCTCCTGGAGCAGCGAAACTCAGATCGCCACCCCCATCTCGCTGAGCGATCTGCCCGACGGCCCCCAGGTCGTTGAAGTGTCGGCCAGAAACGATGCCGGCACCTACCAGGATGACCCGGCCCTCGGCTCCGAAGCCGTCATCACCCGGTCCAGGTCCTGGGTCGTCGACCGCCGCCATGTTCCACCGGAACCCAAACTACCCCTTCGCATCAACGAGATCCTCGCCCGAAACGAGTCCATCCACTCGCCGGACCCAACCGCGCCGGACCTGATCGAACTTCACAATGCGGGCAGCGAAGCCATCGACCTTTCCGGAATGGGCCTGACCGACAACATCGCGTTGCCCTACAAGTACGTCTTTCCAGCCGGCACCCGCCTCGAAGCCGGCGCCTTCATGGTCTTGCTCGCCACCGCGTCTCCAGGGGGGCCCGGGATGGCGAGCGGCTTTGCCCTCAAACAGGAGGGCGATGATCTGTCGCTGTTCAACACACCCGCACGCGGTGCGCAACTTCTCGACTCGGTCCGTTTCGGCCTCCAGTTGCCGGACCTGCCCATTGGCCGTCGCAACGATGGCACCTGGGGATTGGTCTCGCCCACCTTCGGCGGCCCCAACATTGCCCTGCCCACTGGCGACCCACGCCGGGTGCGCATCAACGAATGGCTCACCGACGCCCAGTTCGTCGCCGCCAACGATTTCATCGAACTCTTCAACGCCGACCCCCTCCCGGTCGACCTCGGTGGCTTCCTGCTCTCCGACACCGCGGGCTCGCCGGGCCGGTTCACCCTTCCTCCGCTGACGTTCGTCGCCGGTCGCGGCCGGGGCGTCTTCATCGCCGATGGCAACCCCCAACAGGGCCCGCAACACCTATCGTTCCGCCTGTCCTCCGAGGTGGGGATCATCGCGCTCACCGCACCGGACCTGACGCCCGTGGACGTCGTGTCCTATGGCCCGCAACGCACCGACATCGCCCAGGGCCGCTCGCCCGACGGCTCCGCCCACGTGATCGCCTTTCCGATCCCGACACCCGGCGGAGGTAATCCCGGCATCGCGACCGGCGACTGCACGGTTCTCACCACCACGATTCCACTCCTGTCGATGAACGCGGCCTGGCAGTACCAACAGACCGCCAATCTCGACGGCTCCGGATGGAACCTGACGTCCTATGACGACTCCGCCTGGCCCTCCGGCATCGCTCTCCTGGCCGTCGAAAGCAGCACACTGCCCCCACCCGGAAAACAGACCGACCTCGTCCTGGGTCGTTCCACTTACTACTTCCGAACCCGGTTTCTGGCGGAAACCAACCTCAATGATTTCCAACTCCGCCTTTCCATGGTTGTCGATGACGGCGCGCTGGTGTTCCTGAACGGCCACCCCGTCTGGACCAACGGTCTCAGCACCGGAACCCCGTCGTACTCGACCTCCGCCAACCGCAACGTGGGCAACGCCTCCACCGAGACGATTCTCGTTCCAGCGGCCGCACTGGTCGCAGGCACCAACCTCCTGGCCGCGGAGGTTCACCAGGTGAACTCCACCAGCACCGATGTGGTCTGGGGATTGGCCGTCGAAGCCTTCCGCAGTTTCACCAACTGCGCCCCCGGCTCCGTCCCCACGCTCGCCCTGAACGAAATCCTCGCCGTGGCCACCCCGGGATCCTCCGCGCCCGGCTTCATCGAAGTGGTCAACTGGGGCGACCAACCGATCGATCTCGGAGGTATGAGCCTGACCGACGATGCCAATTTTCCGGCGAAATGGGCCTTTCCCCCGACCGCCTCCCTGGCCCCCGGCCAGGTGACCGTCGTGCCATGCGATGCGCAACAACCCGCCTCCACCCATAATTCAGGCTTCCCACTCCCCGTTCGCGGCGGAGCGATCTTCCTCTTCCAGGCGCGACAAGCGGGCGAAGGCCTCGTCGACGCCGTCCACTACGGACTTCAGATCGCTCAATTCTCGATTGGAAGATTTCCCCCCGCCGTGGGCGCGTGGGCACTTGCCCAGCCCACCCCTGGAACGTCGAACGTTCCCGCGACGCTCGCCGCATCCTCCGCCCTCCGACTCAACGAATGGATGGCCGACCCACTGGCAGGCAGCGACTGGCTCGAACTCCACAACACCGCACCTCAACCAGTCGCCCTGGGCGGCCTTTTCCTGACCGATGATTTCAACGACAGAACCCGGTCCCCCATCGCACCGCTTTCGTTCCTGGGAACCGGTCCGGAGTCGTTCCTCCAACTCTTCGCGGACGGCAATCCGCGCGGGGGATCCGACCACGTCAATTTCTCCCTGAGGAAGGCCGGCGAGGCACTGGGGATCGTCTCCGCCACGGGCGCGGTGCTCGACGGTCTGAGCTTCGGTCCCCAAGTGACCGGCATCTCGCAGGGACGCCTTCCCGATGGTAAAGCGTCCTGGGGATCACTCCCTCAGCCGTCGCCCGGGAGCTCAAACACCCCTGTAACTCAGGATGCCGATGCGGACGGCATGAACGACGGCTGGGAGTTGCAGCACTTTCGGACGCTCGATCGAAACGGTCTTGGCGACTTCGATGGCGACGGCGCCAGCGATGGAGCGGAGTTCTTGGCGGACACCGATCCCACGAACGCCGCCGATTCCCTGCGGTTTACCGCGATTTCGATGTCCGGAACCATCCAGCTGGAGTTCCTGGCGCGGCCGGGCCGGAACTACTCGGTCCAGTTCCGGGAACAGCTAGAGCCAGGGGTGGCATGGCAGCGGCTCGCCGACGTCCCACCCCAGCCTGCCGCGGGCCGGGTGACGGTCACGGACCCAGCCCCGGCCCAAGGCGCCCGCTTCTACCGGATCATCCTCCAGGCGCCATAAACGGCGCCAATCCCCCGACGTCGCGTGAATTGGGGGGAATCGGCGAGATATCCCAGCTTGCAGCTCATGGACAGCCTGAGGAACCTCTGCCAGTTCGCCATGGAGATTGCGTCCACCCCACCCCCACCGCCGGCTCCGCCAGCTTCGGCGCAAATCCAACCGCCCAAGCGCGAGAACATTTGGATCAACCTGCTCTGCAACGCGGTGTTCCCCGCCGTCATTCTGACCACGATGAGCAAGGAGCATCGCCTCGGCCCCATGTGGGCCCTGGTCCTGGCGATCAGTCTCCCTCTCAGCTACGGGATCTACGACCTCGTCACCCGCAAGAAGTGGAACATTTTTTCCGTGCTGGGTGTCGTCAGCACCGCGCTTACCGGCGGTCTCGGCCTCCTCAAGTTGTCCAGCTTTTGGTTCGCGGTGAAGGAAGCCGCCGTGCCGCTGATCCTCGGAGCCGCCCTACCCATCTCCCAGCGCGTCGGCCAACCGCTTGTGAAAGCGATCGTCTGCAACGATCAGATCCTCGACATGCCCCGGGTGGAAGCCGCCCTCGCCGCCGCCAATGCCAAATCCGCCTTCGACCGCCTCCTTTCCCAGGTCGGCTGGATCATCGCCGGCTCCTTTGTCCTCAGCTCAGCCCTCAATTTCGCGCTCGCCCTCTGGATTCTCAAAAGCCCCTCCGGAACACCCGAGTTCTCCGAGCAGCTCGGACGACTTACCGCGCTCAGCTACCCGGTCATCACGCTCCCCTGCATGGTCGTCATGTTCTTTGGCATGTGGAAACTGCTCACCGGCCTGGAGCGACTCACAGGCCTCAAAGGTGACGACTTGTTCCATTCCAAACGCAAACAGGGCTGATACCCCCCAAGCATTGACAGGGCAGACGCCGATCCCTTCCCATCCTCACCAATGCCGCCTGCCGCTCAGCGCTCCCGGCGTTCCACCGCCCGTCAACGCGCCGAGGACCAAGCCTCGGTTCATCGACGCACACGGCAGCAAAACCGCGCCGAGATCGCCGAAGACTACGTAGAAGCCATCGCCGACCTGATCGAAGCCAGCGGCGAGGCCCGCGCCGTGGACGTCGCCCGGCGCCTCGGAGTTTCCCATGTCACCGTGCTGCAAACGGTGCGCCGCCTTCAAAGGGACGGCCTCGTCACCGCCCAGCCGTACCGTTCGATCTTCCTCACCCCCGACGGCCGGCGATTGGCCGAGCATTCCCGCCACCGGCACCGCGTCGTCACCGCGTTCCTCGAGTCCGTCGGAGTTCCCACTGCCGCGGCACGCGCCGACGCCGAGGGTATCGAACACCACGTCAGCGCCGAAACCCTCGCCGCGTTCGAGCGCTTCCTGGCCCGACACGCACCCACCCTTCCCTAGCGGCAGGTGCCCCCAGGGAAGGCTGCCGCACCCCACCATGGGCCACTTGATCCCGGTCAACGCGTCCGCCGTCCCGTGCCGGCACGCTCCACTTGATGAGCACGCCCATCGTCGTCCTGGACACCCGGGGCCTCGCGCCACCCGAGCCGATGGTCCTGATTCTTGAGACACTCGCCACGCTTCCGTCCGGCACCGAACTTCACGCCCAAACGGACCGTCGCCCGATGCATCTCTACCCGATGATCGAACAGCGCGGCTTTCTCGGGGAAACCACGCCCGCCCCGGACAACGGCTTCCTCACGGTCATCCGCCGCGTCGCATGATCCGGCGCTTCACCTTCGCTACCCGTCAAAAATCCACACCGACCTTCGCCCGGCCATGAATCCCACCAACCCTCGCCCTGCCGGCCCGAACTCCCCGTTCGCCAACGCACCGGACGTCACCATTCCCCTCCGATTCATGATCGTCGGTGTCGTGAGCCTGCTTATCTCCGTTGTCCTGTTGGTCACCCATCCCGAAGCCCTTTCCGGCTACCATTACAACCAGCACATTGTCGCCATCACCCACCTGCTCGTCCTCGGCTTCGCTCTCTCCGTCGTCTCGGGCGCCATGTATCAACTGGTTCCCGTGGCCCTCGAAACCCGGCTCCATAGCGAGCGCCTCGCCCGTTGGCACTTCCCCATCCATCTCGTCAGCGTCGCCGGCATGGTCTGGATGTTCTGGGTCTGGGACATGAAACAGGTCGGACACTTTGGCTTTGGCCTCGCTGTCGGTGTCGGTCTCTTCGTCTGGAACCTCATCCGCACCCTTCGGCAGGTCCGCGGCTGGACCGTCGTCTCCTTCGGCATCGCTTCGACCCTGTTCTGGCTGGTCGCCGTCATCGTCGCAGGTCTCGCCGTCGCCGCCGGCAAAAGCACCTATGAACTGGTCGGCCGCCCGGATCTGTCTCCCCTGCTCGCCGCCCCGCTTGCCGGCCTGAAGGCCACCGCGGATTTCCTGTCCCATTTCGAACCTCTCGCCGTGATGCACGCTCATGCCCACCTCGGGGTGCTCGGCGTCTTCCTACTCCTCATCATTGGCGTCGGATACCGGCTCGTTCCCATGTTCCTCATCTCGGACATCCAGAATCCCCGCCGGGCCTGGGTGTCCCTCTGGGTTCTCAACATCGGCCTCGCCGCCACGTTCCTCACCATCCTCCTCCAGCACTGGCTGAAGCCCGTCGCCGCCCTGATCGTGATCACCGGCCTCGTCCTCTACGGCATCGAACTTATCGCCATCGTCCGGGCTCGCCGACGCCGATCCCTCGATTGGGGACTCCGCGGGTTCCTGGCCTCCCAGGCTCTCCTGGCCCCCCTCGCCCTGATCGGCCTATGGCTGTCCCGACCCGGCATTCCACTCACGGAATCCATCGGCCGACTCGAGAACGCCTACGGCTTCCTCGCACTGTTCGGCGTCGTCGCCTTCGCCATCCTCGGCATGCTCTACAAGATCCTTCCGTTCCTGGTCTGGTTCGTCGCCTACGGCCATGAAGTGGGCCGGGCCAAAACCCCCGCCCTGCACGAGATGTATTCCACTCCCGTTCAGGTCAGCGGGCTCGCGTTCTGGGTCGCCGGTCTCGTCACCGGGCTCACTGCCATCCTGCTCGCCAACCCCGCGCTCTCACGCGTCGCCGCCCTGTTGCTGGCCCTCAGTCTCCTGCTGTTCCTGATCAACGCCGGCCGCATCCTTTCTCACTGGGTACGTCCGCGTACCCAGCCCTTACCCCGCCCGAATCACCCCATTCTGTCTGCGCCATGAACACGTCGCCCGCCTCGATTCACGATCTTGATGCCCACCCCAGCACCGCCTTCGAAACGGCGTTGTGGGACGCCCTTCGACAGGTCATCGATCCGGAACTCGGGGTCAACATTGTCGACCTTGGACTCGTCTACAGCATCACGTCGGAAGCCGGCCACGTCACCGTCATCATGACCGTCACCACCCCCGGTTGCCCCATGGAATATAGCCTCGTGTTTGGCGTCGAAACCGCCGTGCTCGCCACACCGGGAGTTCTCGGAGTCCAGGTGGAGGTCGTCCACGAACCCAGGTGGGAGCCGTGCATGATGACGCCCGAGGCACGGGCCCAGGCGGGGATTCGGTAGGGGAGAGGGGAATGGGAATGGGAATGGGACCTATGGGACCTATGGGACCTATAGACCGGGCGTCTGCTCCATAGGTCCCATAGGTCCCATAGGTCCCATAGGTCCCATTCCCCGTTCCCCATTCCCCATTCCCATTCCCATTCCCGTTCCCCTCCCCCTCGCCCTCACCAGAGAAATGGTTTGCTTACCAGCACCCCTCCCAGGTACGGCACTCCTACGAATGACCGAGTCGTCCCAGCAGTCTGCCTCTTTCCAACGCCAGTCTCCGTGGGTTCAACTCCGGACCTTCAGCTTTCACCCCACCCTCTACCCGGCCATGATCCGGGGTGCTTCGCCCGACGCCAAACCCGGCGACCTCGTCACCATCTACGACAAGGAAGACCGCCCCTTTGGCGCCGGCCTCTGGAATCCCAAGGCCCGCGTCCCCCTGCGCGCCATCTACCACGGCCAGGATCCCTTCACCGAAGAGGATTTCATCCGACTGCTCGACCGCGCCATCGACCTGCGCCTCAACACCCTCAACCTCCCGGAACACACCGACGCCTACCGCGTCGTCCACTCCGACGGTGACGGTCTCAGCGGCCTCGTGGTCGATCGGTTCGGTGACGTTCTCAGCGTCTCCACCCACAGCCTCGGGGTCTATCAACGCCTGCCCATCTGGCTGAAACATCTCCACGCCCGGCTTGGCACCAAAAGGACGGTGCTCGAAATCGACGATCGCGCCGCCCGCCTCGAAGGCATTTCCCGCCGCAACGTCCTCGGAGACGCCGTTAAGTCGGTCAAAATCCGCGAGCACGGCGTCCGCTATGAAGTCGATTTCGAGGAAGGCCACAAAACCGGATTCTTCTGCGACCAGCGCGACAACCGCCGTCGGCTCACCCAGTTCACCCGCGGCCAGAGGGTCCTCGATTTGTGCTGCTACACCGGCGGTTTCTCCATCGCCGCCAAGACCCTGGGCGGCGCCGAGGAGGTCACCGCCGTCGATCTCGACGAAAAGGCCATCGCCCAGGGGAAACGAAACGCCAATCTCAACCAAAGCCGCATCAACTGGGTCCACGCCGACGCCCTGCCCTGGGCCCGGCAGATGCAAAAGAACGGCGAACGCTGGGACGTCGTTGTGCTCGACCCGCCCAAGCTCGTCTTCGACCGCGAGGACACCGACGGCGGCCACCGCAAGTACGAGGATCTCAACATCCTCGGCGTCTCGCTGGTGAAGCCCGGCGGACTTTTCGTCACCTGCTCGTGCTCCGGGATGCTGTCCGAGGAGGACTTCGAACGCGTCGTGATCAAGGCCGCCCACCGTCAGGCCCGCAAACTCCAGTTCCTCGATCAAACCGGCCCCTCCCTCGACCACCCCGTCATGTCGAACTGCTCCGAAAGCCGTTACCTCAAGGTCTTCTGGGCCCGTGTCGTCTGAGAGCCGGAGAAGAGGCGTTGCCGCGCGTGTTCAGTGATCCGAACCACGGCCGGGTGGATAATCCTGCGCTCGGCGGTGATCGCGCAAAAATGGATCCGATAGTCGTCGGTGGTCCCCAGAACGTGGAATCCCCACTGGCGCTTCGCCTCCGTAACCACGACCTCCGGCAGGGCGACGAATCCCCGCCCTCCGGCCGCCATGGACTTCATCAGGGCGAGATCGTCAAACTCCGCCACCACCCGCGGACGAAGTTCCTTGGCCCCAAACCACGCCTCCACGGCACGGCGCAAAGGAGTGTTGTCAGACGGTAGAAAAGCCGGCGCATCGTGCAACGATCGGGGAAACCCCCGACGCCACCTGCCAACGTTTGCCCCGGTCGCACAAAACGCGATCGGCGACTCGCCCAGAGGATGGTTGAATGTCCGGACCAACGTCCCGCTCGGAGCTGATTCGTCGGCGAGGACGATGTCCAGACGGTGAGCGGCCAGTTGGCCGAGCAGATCCTCCAGTTTCCCCTCACGACACACCACATGGACCGGTTGTGCCATCTCGAACACCGGTTCAAGGATCTCGACCGTCAACAGCTTCGGAAAGGAGTCCGCAACACCCACATGAAGCCGGAGCGCCAGGGTCGTGGGGCGCAGTCGGACCGCATTCATCAGTTCGCCCCCGAGCGAGAAGATCTCGTCGGCGAACCGAAACACGACCTGCCCGGCCTCCGCGAGCACTCGTGTCCGCCCGTGGCGACGGAAAAGCTTCGCACCCATCGCCGCCTCCAGTTCCCCCACCTGGGCCGAGATGGAGGGCTGCGAGACGCCCAGCTTTTCGGCCGCCTGACGCAAGCCTCCTTCCTTCGCCACCATCCAAAAGTATCGGAGATGATGATAGTTCAGCCAATCCATGCCGCGATGGAACATTCGTATAATCCTAATAGTCCATTCCAAAAGCAGTATTGGTGGAATCCATCAACCCTCCGCAAGTTCACCTCATAGATCGTCCTGACCGTCGGGGATTTCCCCCGCGAGGAAGGTCGGAGCCCACCGGATACCGCCATGAAACTGAACGTGTCATACCACCACCTTCGGGCCGTCGACGCGCCGCACGCCCTCGTCGCGAAGCATCTTCAACCCTTGAACGACCGGCTTCGCATCGATGAAGCCCGTGTCCGACTGGATCGCAGTCCCCATCACAGCCCATCGTTCTCGGTCCGCGTCCATCTCGTGACCCCGGGCGTCGACGTCGTGGCCATAGGTAGGGATCATACCCTTGCCGCGGCTTTGAGGAAGGTCATGGCTCACCTTGAGACAAAGATACGGGAGCGGACGAAAAAGCCGTTTCGCCCACAGGTCAGCGGCCTATCGGGCCATGGTCTGCCACGAGTGTTCCTCGCCGGTCGGTGATCTGCAGGTCATTGGCGGGCCAGGAGCTTTCCTGGCCCGCTGCATTCGGTGACGAACGCACGGGCCATCCGGTCCGGCCCGGTATCAGGGACACCCTTGGCAACACCCAGTCCATGCAAGACATCCTGAGTCATCATTGGCACCACCTCCCTGAGACCCAAGCCGCCCAGTTGCTGGACACCGACCGCACCCAAGGCCTCGATCCCGCCGAAGTCAAGCGGCGCCTCGAGCACAACGGCCCGAATCGCCTGACCCCAGGAAAGCGACGCAGCCCCTGGGTCCAATTCCTTCTCCAGTTCAACAACCCGCTGATCTACCTGCTCATCGCCGCTGCCCTCACCAAACTCGCCCTCGGCGGGTTCCTCGATGCTGCCGTGATTCTGGGGGTCGTGCTCATCAACGCCTGGATCGGCCATCTGCAGGAAGCCAAGGCTGAGCGCGCCATCGAAGCCCTCGCCCAAAGCCTCGTTACCGAGACCACCGTCATCCGAGCTGGCATCAACCAGCGGATCCCCGCTTCCGAACTTGTGCTCGGTGACATCGTCCAGTTGTCCTCCGGCGACCGCGTCCCGGCAGACATTCGGCTGGTTCATTGCCGCGATCTTCAGGTCGCCGAAGCCGCACTCACCGGCGAATCAATCCCGGTCATCAAGGTCGCGAACTTGGTTCTGCCTCCCGAAACCTCCCTGGCGGATCGCGTCAACATGGCCTACGCGTCGACCCTCGTAACCTACGGACAGGCGCGGGGGATCGTCGTCACCACCGGCAACGACACCGAGATCGGCCGGATCTCCGGCATGATCGCGTCCGTCCCTGACCTCGCAACACCCCTCACCCGGAAAATGGCGGCGTTCGGGAAGCGACTTCTGGTCATGATCCTGGGATTGGCTGGCATCGTCGTCGCCCTGGGTTGGGCCCGCGGGGAAAGCCTCGACACCATCGTTTCTTCGGCGATCGCCCTTGCAGTCGGCGCGATTCCCGAAGGTCTTCCCGCCGCCGTCACCGTCACACTGGCTATCGGTGTCTCCCGGCTTGCCCGTCGCCGCGCCATCGTTCGCAAGCTCCCCGCGGTTGAGACCCTCGGAAGCACCACCGTCATCTGCTCAGACAAGACCGGCACCCTCACCCAAAACCAGATGACCGTTCGGAGAATCGTCGTGGGCGATGCCACCTTCGAGGTCACCGGTGACGGCTATGAACCGAAGGGGTCGATCCTCCACGATGGCGCTCCCGTGTCGGCGGCCCTCATGGACGGTCTGTCGGAAACCATGCTCGCAGGTCTCCTGTGCAACGACAGTTCCCTGATCGAAAAGAATGGCCGGTGGGAGGCCCACGGCGATCCGACCGAAGTCGCCCTCATCGTGGCGGCTCGCAAAGCGGGCTGGGTCACGGCGACCGGCACGATGAATCACCCGCGCCTTGATGCCATCCCGTTCGAATCGCAGCACCAGTTCATGGCCACCCTCCATCGGACCAAGGAAAACGGACGTTCAGTCTACCTCAAAGGCGCCGTTGAAGTTGTCATCGATCGCTGCGCCGGTGCTGTGGATACCCAGGGAGCTGCCATCGTTCTGGATCGCACCCGGGTCATGGAACAGGTCACCCAGTTGGCATCCGATGGCTTGCGTGTTCTGGCACTTGCCCGCGCCGAGATGCCGCCCCATGTCACCCGCCTCGAGTTCGGCGGGTTGCCCCTCCATTTCACCTTCCTCGGCTTGCAGGGCATGATCGACCCCCCACGCCCGGAGGCTGTGGAAGCTGTCCGTGCCTGCCAGAAAGCCGGCATCCGGGTGAAGATGATCACAGGTGATCACGCTGGCACCGCCGTGGCTGTAGGACGCCAACTGGGCCTCGTGCCGGCCGGCGCAGAAGGGCCGAGGGTGGTGCTTTCCGGTCGCGATCTGGAGATTCTGTCGGACGCGCAACTCATCGAGGCGTCCGCCAACGTGCCCGTGTTCGCTCGGGTGACCCCGGAACAGAAGCTGCGTCTTGTCCGGGCGCTGCAAGCGAGCCGGCACGTGGTGGCCATGACCGGCGATGGCGTCAACGATGGCCCCGCCCTGAAACAGGCGGACATCGGGGTGGCGATGGGTATCACCGGAACCGAAGTGGCCAAGGAGGCGGCCGACATGGTGTTGACTGACGACAACTTCGCGTCGCTTGGCGCGGCTGTGGAAGAGGGTCGGAACGTCTACGACAACCTGACCAAGATCATCGCCTGGGCTTTGCCGAGCAACCTGGGGCAAGGCCTGGTGATTCTCGCAGCCTCACTGGCCGGGACCACTCTCCCCATCCTTCCGCTTCAAGTCCTCTGGATCAACATGACCACCGGCGGGCTTCTCGGCCTGTTCCTGGCACTCGAACCCAAGGAACGGGACATCATGGAACGTCCACCCAGGAATCCCGACGCCTCCATCCTGACCCCTTCCCTGCTGGTCCAGGTCACCCTGGTGGGCGTGCTGATCCTGGTCGGCGCATTCGGACTGTTCCGATGGGAACTGGCCCGCGGCGCCAGCCTCGACCAGGCCCGCACCGTCGCCCTGAACGTCGTCGCCTTCATCCAGGGGTTCTACCTGCTGAACTGCCGGTCCCTGAACCATTCGCTGTTCTCGGTGGGCCTGTTCCGCAACGGTTGGCTCTGGCTGGGCCTGGTCTCGATGCTTCTGCTGCAAGTGGCCCTGACCCACCTGCCCCTGCTGAACACCATCTTCCGCACCGCACCGCTGGGCGTCGACGAATGGCTCCGAATCCTCGGCGCCGGGTTCGCCGCCCTGATCCTGGTGGAGATCCAGAAATGGGTGCTTTCAAGGTTCCGCCGATCCGCCTGAGTCTCGCGCCGAGAATACTCTTCAGGAGGCGGAGCCAAGACCACGGGGTTGAAAACTTCCCGGAGAGAAAGATCCATCCACACCGGGGAAGCACCTTGGGGACGCAGAGACACTCGGGTCTCGTTCAGGCTCCGTGCCGTCTGCGTCGCCGGGGCAAAACCCACCACCCTTCGCGCCATCAGTGCCGGCGGAAAACGAGCCTGTGATCCACCCGCTTCTTTTGCGCATACGGCAACGGCGGGAGATCCGTCCGGGTCGGCGACTCCGTTTCGTGCAGGATGCCGCGCGCCATCGCCTGGAACGCGGTCCATCGCGGCCACTCGATCGGCTGAGCGTGGCCGATCTGCCGCAGCAGACTCCGCCATTCGATGATCAATCGATCGACATCCCCTTCACCCAGCAATTCCGTGGCCGCCCGATGACGCTTCTCAGGCTGACGATGCGCCAACTGAACGATGACGTTGGCCCCGGCCCCGTACCGAGGCGGCAGCCCGCTTTCCAGGTAGCCAGGCACGTTGATCATCCCGTAGGCCGTCTGACAGGCGATTGCCAGACGCCCACCCCATCGGCTGTCTTCGCCAGCGAAGCGGAATCCCGCATCTAAATTGGCCAGATCGTACACGAGTTCATCCAGCGGATAGCCCTCATCCTCCAAAGCCGCCGCCAACGCCAGACCGGCCGTCTGAGACAGCGCCGCCACCAGGCGTCCCCGGCGGGTCGGCACCCCGTGTTCGTCCACCAGCTTCATTCGCCGCCATAGCGCCGCGGTTCCCGCCGCCGGTGAGAGTTGTCGGCAAGTCGAAAGCCGGGCGCACGTCATACAATCCGGGTACGGCACCGAGCGCTCGACCGGCTGCCAGATGGCCACCCCATGAAAGTCGACCGGCACTTTCATCTTCAGCCTGGCCAGGGTCACGTGCGCCACCCACTGATGCTGCTGACGTCGGATCGCCACCACAGGCGTCCCTTCCGACTCCAACGTCGACACCACCTTCGGCCGGATCTCCTTGTCCCACTGTTCCATCGTCGCCACTCGTCCCTGCCAGTCCGTCATCCGCCGAACCCATTTCACCATCACCACCCGTTCGCCGGTCAGCACATCCGCCAGTTTCAAGCCCCGCCCGTAAATCCGACCCCGCTCCGTCTCCTGCAACTCCACCAGCCAGCCGTGCCCCACCTTGTCCAACGCCGCTTGCACCGTCAGGGCAGGCACCATGCCATGAAATTCGGGCGCCTGACTCGGTGCCGACTCAACCTCGGCGGCGGTGTCCTCCCGTTCCTCCAAGCCCTCCGCCAGGAAACGCGCATCCCCAATTTCCTGGGATGGCTTCGAGCTCGCTACCGCGGTTCCCGGCTTCGCGACTGCCTCGGGGGCTGGCGGGTGAAGCGCCACTTCGGCATCCACGAACACCAACCCCGCCGGCACGTCCTGAAGCTTGTGCAGCGTCTCCCATTCACCCCGGCTGTTACGGATCTGCCGCAGGCGACCTCGCACCCGACGCGCGCGGTCCGAATCCGTCTTCAACCCGCAGGGCGCCTCCGGATGCCGCAGACATTCCTCGACCCCCAGATAAATCGGCTTGCTGGTGAACAGTCGCTCCTGCACCCGCACCGCCACCGCGTACGGGTCTTCGCCCCGCTGGGACGCCCCCCACATCACGCTCAACAACGCCCCCCAATCCACCAAACCACTCCGCGAAAGCTGGCTTGGATGGCCGTCCCTCAAACGGAGTTCGTTCGAGCTGATCAGCACGTAGCCCACTTCATCGATGCCCCGACGTCCCGCCCGGCCGAACATCTGCAGAATTTCATCCGGACGAAGGGGTTGTTCCACGAAGTCGCGCCGATACGAATCGCCCGCCAACGCCACGCTCCTCAGGGAAAAATTGATCCCGGCCGCCAATCCCATGGTCGCCACCACCACCCGAAGCTGGCCCGCCTTGGCCAACGGTTCGATCACACCGGCCCGCACCGCATAGCTGAGGCCGCTGTGATGGTACGTCACCCGGCTCCGCAGCAATTTCGCCAGGTGATCCCCGACCAACTGCTTCTGCTCAGCCGTCAGCAGCAGCGGGTCAGGCGTCGGCAGATACCGCGCCACCTCCGCCGCCATCTGTTCCGTCGCGTTCCGCCGCGGCGCGAACACCAGGACCGGCCCCAGGCCTTCCGCCAGGGCCTTCGCCAAAAAACGCGGCCAATAACCGCGGATCTCGGAGGGCACGTGAAAATTGAGATTGCCCGCCCAAACCTCGTCCAAGGGCACCGGACGTTCCTCGTGGCGCACCACCACCGCATCCCTTCCCAACCGCTGCAACCACGCAGCGACTTGCTGGGGATTGTGAACGCTTCCACTCAGAAGCAGGAGCTGCGTCCCCGGCGGCGCCAGCGCCAGGGCGATCTCATAGTTCAGCCCGCGATCCGCATCCCCGATCATCTGGTACTCGTCCACCACCAGCAGTCGCGGACCGTCACCACGGATCAATCGGTTTTTCTGCGTCTCCAGGGTCGCCACAATCACCGGCGCGTCCAGGTTCTCCGCCAAATCGCCCGTGGCGATCCCTACGTTCCAACCCTTCGCCCGCCACTCCGCCAGCTTGTCATTCGCCAAAGCCCGCGTCGGCACCGTGTAGATCGCCTGACCCGCGGAGCGCCCGCCGTTGGACCACAGCTCGAAAATCAACGTCTTCCCCGCACCCGTCGGCGCATGCACCACCACGTCCTTGCCCGCACGCAACGCCCCCACGGCCTCCTGCTGCCACAGGTCCGGAATCCGGATCTGGGAGAGGGAGGGTAGGGCATCGAGTTGCTCCGCCAGATCCGACACGTGCGGAACGTATCCGTCCTTCCCCCGATTGCCAGCGGTTCATGCCGTCCTCACGCACTCGACCGACCTCTGGCAGGCCCACGTTGCCGCAGCATTCGTTCCAAACCCCGGCACCATTCCCCAAGGCCCTGCTCCCAGCCGGCCACCAGTTCCTCCGCGCCCACCTTCGCCATCGCCACCCCCCCGCCGGCCCCCTGCTGCCAAACCATCGGCGACACCCCACCCACCAGCGGGTGCAACAGGCGAAACTGACCCGCCATCACCGCCTTCGGAGCGCCCGATTCCCGGTAGTCCGCGTAGAGCTCGGTGATCTCCCCTTCCAGGGCATGCGACGGCGCCAACTGGCTTCCACCGGTCGTCACGGCTGCGAACACCTTCAAGCCTCGGACCCACTCCGCCACCAGATCGGTGAGCATCAACCCCGGCGACACCAGGAATGCATGGTAGGCGTCGATCATGAACTCTGATTCCGACCGTCGAACCACGAACGACCGGGAATCAAACGCGGTCGCCACCTTGAAGGGACGAACCAAAAGCACCCCGGTCGGCGCCGGAGATTCCGCCGCGTCGGGCGCCGGGGCCGGAACCGGTCCTTTCAGGAGAAAGGTCTGCGACGGCAAGGCCGCCTTCCTCAATCCGCAACCCACGGTGCCTACCGCCAGCCCGGTAGTTGCCAGGGTCGCCCTGGCCAGAAACGCACGCCGATCCAACTTCGTATTCATGGATGTCCTTGCACCGGCTTGGGGGGCAGCCCGAACAGCAGGCCCGACGGATGGTTCCTCGCCGCCTCGCCGAGCATCCGGAGACTCTCGGAGAGCGCCTTCAGATTGGCGAGCGTCGCCGCCAACTCGGGCTCCTTGCCCGCCAGGAATCCGTCCGCCGTGGCCAGCACCCCCTCGAGTTTCTTCACCACGCCTTCGAGATCCAGACGTTCCGAACGCTCCCGCAGCGCACGGATCGCCTCGGCCGCATGGGTGGGGATCTCCTTCAGCTTGGGATCCTTCAAGATCGTCTGAAGAGCCTGGTTCGATTCGCGCAATTCGGACAACAGATTGGTCGCCTGAGCCGAGATCGAGGCGATTTGGGCGCTGCCGATCTCCCGTTCAGTCGTGGCGAGAAGCCGGTTCAAATTCGTCAGAACTTGCGCCAGATCGACGCCTTCCAGCTTGCGAAAGACCTGTTCCGCCGACGACAGCAGTTTCGTGAGGGTTCCGGGAGCCGACGGGACATACAGGTGTTCCGGCGTCCAGGTCACCGGAAGCTTCGGAAACCGGTCCGGATCCACGTAGTCGAGTTCCAGGTAGGATAGACCGGTGATGCCCTGCGAGTTCAGCCGGAACCTCAGCCCGCGCAGGATCTCCGCCTTGATGAAGGCATACAATTCCTCCCGGCTGTGGCTTTGGTGAAAGCCCTCCTCCACCGCCACGTCGATCAGAATGTAACGACGCTGCTCCTCGACCGGCTTTCCCTCCTCGTACCGTGTCCGCGAAAAGCCGATGCCCGACACCGTCCCGAAGTGCACGCCCCGAAAATTGACCTTCGACCCGATCTCCAGTCCCTGAACCGACTGGTCCAGGTAAGTCTCCACCATCGTTGGCTTCTTGAGGTTGCTTCCCAATCCCAACAGGAGGAGCGCCATGATCAGGGTGCCGACGCCCGCCAGGACGAACAGACCCAGTTTGAAATGGTTCGCCTTGGCGCTCATGCGTAGTCGTTCGTGATCCTGTGCGGTTCCATCGAATCCTTTTCGCTAAACCGCCGCCTCGCGACGGAAGAACTGCCGGACCTTGTCGTTCGGCGGCGCATCGCGCAACTCAGCGGGCTTCCCTTCCGCCACAATCCCGCGCCGTTGACGATCCAGCATGATCACCCGGCTCGCGATCGCGAAAATGCTCGGCAGTTCGTGCGTCACCACCACGAAGGTCATTCCCAGCGAACCCGCCAATTCCAGGATCAACCCGTCCAGGCCGGCCGAGGTCACCGGATCCAGTCCCGCCGAAGGCTCGTCCAGAAACAGGATCTCCGGATCCAGCGCCATCGCCCGGGCTATCGCCGCCCGCTTTTGCATCCCCCCGCTCAGTTCCGCGGGCAACCGTTCTTCCGAGCCTTGAAGCCCCACCAATTGCAGCTTCATCCGCGCAATCAGGTCGATCGCCTCGTTGTTCAACCGGGTGAATTCCTCCAGCGGCAGACGGACATTCTCCAGCAGCGTCAGCGACCCAAACAACGCCCCGTTCTGAAACATCACCCCAAACCGCCGCAACAAGCGCTTCCGCTCCACGCCCTCCGCCGACACCACGTCGCCTCCGCCGATCAAGACCCGTCCCGCCAACGGTTGCTCCAGTCCGATCATGTTCCGCAGGAGCGTCGTCTTACCGCAACCGGAGGTCCCCAGAATCACGAACACCTCGCCCCGCCGCACCTCGAAGGACAGGTCCTCCAGAACCACGCGCTCGTCGTAGCCCGCCGAGAGCCGCTCCACCTGGATGACGATCGGTGCGTCGGAGGTCATGGGTCAAAAACCGAGGAAGTAGAACAAGGTGCCGAAGATCGCATCGAAGATGACGATCAACAGAATCGCGGTCACCACGGCCCGCGTCGCCGATAATCCCACCGCGCTCGATCCCCGCGCGGTCTGCAAGCCGCGCATGCAGCCAACCCCGGAGATCGTCAGCCCGAAGAACACGCTCTTAACCAGGCCGCTCAGAAGGTGACGCGGTTCCGCCGCGATCAACACCTGCTTGAAGTACGCCGCCATCGGATAATCCAGTGTCAGAAACATGAGCGCTCCGCCCAGAATCCCGGTGACGTTCCCCATCATGGTCAAAAAGGGAATCGTCAACACCATGCCCAGCACCCGCGGCACGGTCAAAAACGGGACCGGGTTCAGTCCCATTGTAGTCAGCGCGGCCACCTCGTCGTTCACCTTCATCGTGCCGAGTTCCGCCGCGTAGGCCGCCCCCGATCGGCCCGACAGGATGATCGCCGTCATCAAGGGTCCCAATTCCCTCAACATGGCAATCGTCACCAGATTGGCCACGTAGATCTCAGCCCCGTAAGGACGCATCGCCATGCCCGACTGAAACGCTAGCACCAGCCCCACCAGACAACAGATTAACGCCACGATCGGCACCGCATCCGCCCCCGTCCGCTCCGCCGCCAGCCACAAATCCCGCCACCGCACCGACCGTGGATTCCAAACGGCCAACACCAGCGATTCCGCCAGTTCACCCACGAACCCGATGTGGGTCTGAAAATCAGCCCAGAGATGCGCCGAAGCCCGCCCCACCTGCTCCGGCACCGGCACCGCCTTCGGCACAACCGGCTGCACCGCCCGGTAGTCAGTCAGATCGAAACGTTCCAGGAGTTTCTGGTACTCCGGCGCCAATCCCCGGACATCCAACTTCCCTCCCGAACAGGTCGCCCGACAACCCACCCTCAACAACCAGGCCATGCCCGCACCGTCGATCCGCTCCACGCCAGCCGCCTCCACCACCACGTTCCGCTTCGGCTCTCCCGACAAGGCCGCCTCCGCCTGGCTCCATAGCTCCGGCACCGTGGCGTTCGTCAGGTCGCCCGTCACCCGCAACGTCAATGCCCCGTTCCCCCCACCCTCGATGTCGAGGCGCGCAGTTCCCGCTGTTTGGTCGGATTTCGGCATCAATCGGTGAGCGTTCCCGGAGCCCGAGGCTCCATCCCCAGAATCGCCCACCCAGGGTGCCAACACCCCGCATGACCGCAAGGCCGCGTTCTCACGAACCCCTGTCCCCTTCACCCCCGACTCGCCTCCAGACACGCCAACCCCTAGCCTCACGTCGTGAACCGTGCCACCGCCGCCGAGGCCTTCCGCCAGGTGTTCGATCGCCCTCCCACCCTCGTCACGCGCGCCCCGGGCCGGGTCAATCTCATCGGGGAACACACCGACTACAACGACGGCTTCGTCATCCCGGCCGCCATCGGGTTCGCCACATGGACCGCCGTTGCCCCACGTCCGGATCGCACCCTGCGCGTGCACGCCGGCAACCGAAAGGAAGCGCTCACCATCGACCTCGACGCCCCTGGCGCCCCCCTCCAACGACACTGGAGCGACTACGTCCGGGGGGTCGCCGTCGAACTCGAACGTGACGGACACCGCCTCGCCGGCGCCGATCTCTGGTTTGCTGGCGACGTCCCGGACGGCGCCGGACTCAGTTCCTCCGCCGCACTGGAAATGAGCGTCGGCCTCGCCTTGCTCCTCCACTCGGGCATCCCCGTCGATCGCTCGCGCCTCGCCCTCGCCGGCCAACGTGCGGAACACCACTTCGCCGGCACGAACTGCGGCATCATGGACCCGTTCATCTCCGCCCACGGCCAAGCCAACCACGCCCTCCTGCTCGACTGCCGGTCCCTCGACTTCCGGCCACTGCCGGTTCCCGAGTCGCTCAGCCTGGTCATCTGCGACACCGGCGTCCGACACGCGCTCGCCGGCGGCGACTACAACACCCGGCGCGCCCAGTGCGAGGAAGGCGTCGCCTACCTCCGTAACTTCCTCCCCTCTATCCGCGCCCTGCGCGACGTCACCCCCGCACATCTCGCTGAATTCGCCGGCGGCCTCTCCCACGTCGTCCAACAACGGTGCCGCCACGTCGTTTCTGAAAACGAACGGGTCGTCGCGTTTGCCGAAGCCCTCGAAACCTCGGATTTTGATCGGCTCGCCGCCCTCATGGCCGCGTCCCACGCCAGTCTTCGCGACGATTACGAGGTCAGCTGCCTTGAGTTGGACGCGCTTGTGGAGTTCGCCGGTGACGCCCCCGGAATCGTCGGCGCCCGCATGACCGGAGGCGGTTTCGGCGGCTGCACCATCAACCTGGTCCAGACCGCCGACGTCGACGCCTTCGAATCCCACGTTGCCGAGGCGTATGAACGCCGGACCGGCCGAGTGCAGCGCATCTTCGTGACCGAGGCCTCCGATGGGGCCTCCGAAGTTCCAAGCGCTGTGAATCCGTAGCGGCGGGCGTCCTGCTTCAGGGTCCGTGGGCAGGTCCTTATTGAAAAGGGCGATTGCCTTAACCCGTCGCCGAACCGAGATAAGGGATCTTCGCCGGACGCATTAACCGCCCTTCCCCAAGTCCATCAACCGCTCCCATTGGGCCGGCGTCACCGGCATCACCGACAGCCGCGACTGTTTCACCAGTGCCATCTCTTTCAGGACCTTGTCCGCCTTGATCACGGCCAGCGGCACCGACGCCTTCAACGGATGCACCGGCGCGAGGTCCACGGCCGACCAGTCACCCTCTTCAGCGGTCGGGTCGGGGTACGCCGCCCGGATCACCTGGGCCACACCGACCACATCCTTGCCCTCGCCGCTGTGGTAGTACCCCACCCGGTCGCCCACCTGCATCGCCCGCAGATGAAGGCGCGCCGGATAACTACGAACCCCCGTCCACGCCGCTCGTCCATCCTTCAGAAAGGCCGCCCACGCATAGTCCGACGGCTCCTGTTTCACCAACCAGTATTGCTCTGCCATGACTCGGGCTTCCGATGTTTCGCGGTTTCGGCGCGGCGGTTTCACCGCTACCGTTCGGCCGTGGACCTTGCCGCGAATCTGGAACAAATCCAACGTCGTATCCGTGCCTCCTGCGAGCGCGCTGGCCGCGACCCCGCGTCCGTGGACCTCATGGCAGTCAGCAAAAATCATCCCGCCGAATCGATCCGGGCCGTGGCCGACCTCGGGGTGAGGCTCTTCGGGGAGAACCGGGTGCAGGAAGCCCGCGCCAAAATCCCCAATTGCCCTGGCAACCTCCGCTGGCACCTCATCGGCCACCTCCAAACCAACAAGGCCCGCGACGCCGTCCAAGCCTTCGAAATGATCCAGGGCGTCGACAGCCTCCGCCTCGCGGAGGAACTCAATCGCCGGGCCGAGATCGCCGCCCGTACCCTCCGGGTCCTCATCGAAGTCAACGTGGCCGGCGAATCCACCAAGTTCGGCTATCGCCCACCCCAGTTCCTCACCGAACTGGCCCAACTCAACGCCCTGCGCCGCCTCGAAATCCACGGACTCATGTGCATGGCGCCGTACTCGACGAACCCCGAAACCACCCGTCCCGTGTTCCGACGCTGTCGGGAACTCGCCCTCGAAGGTGAAAAGGTCCTCGGCGCACCCCTCTCCGTTCTCAGCATGGGCATGAGTGGCGATTTCGAGGTCGCCATTGAGGAAGGTTCCACCCTCGTCCGGATCGGAACCGCACTCTTCGGGGACCGACCCCGCCCGGTCCGTGCGTCCACCGCGGACAATGACGACTAAGCGGCAACCAATCCTTGGCAGACCGTTTTAGCTCCCTACCCTGCGCCCATGCACCGGCTCTGCCTTGCCCTTGTTTCCTTGGCCGCCTTCGTTTCGACGGCCTCCGCCGCCCACTGGCACCAGTTCCGCGGACCCGACGGCGACGGCGTTGCGCGTCACTCCAAACCGCCCCTCGAATGGTCCGAGGACAAGAACATCCGCTGGAAGACGCCCATCCACGGTCGTGGTTGGGCGTCCCCCGTCCTCTGGGGTGACCGGATCTGGATCGCCACCGCCACCGAGGACGGCCGCGAATTGTCCCTCGTGACCGTCGACGGCAAGACCGGCAAGGTGGAGCGCGACCAGAAGTTGTTCGACGTCGCGGCGCCGCAGTTCTGCCACAAGTTCAACAGCTACGCCTCCCCCACGCCGGCCGTGGAAGAAGGCCGTGTCTATGTCACTTTCGGATCGCCCGGCACGGCGGCACTCGATACCGAAACCGGCAAGGTGCTGTGGGAACGCCGCGATTTCGTCTGCAACCATTACCGCGGCGCCGGATCTTCCCCCATCCTCCACGGCGACCTGCTGGTGATGCACTTCGACGGCAGCGACCATCAGTTCCTCGTCGCCCTGAACAAAACGACCGGCGAAACCGTCTGGCGCGTGAACCGCTCCGTGGACTTCCAGGACCTGGGTCCGGACGGCAAGCCAACGATGGAAGGCGACCTGCGCAAGGCTTACTCCACCCCCCACGTGACCGACATCGACGGCGTCACCACCCTGCTCAGCCAAGGCGCCAAAGCCTTCTACGCCTACGACCCCAAGACCGGCACCGAACTCTGGCGCATCGATGAACGCCAGAACCACTCCGGCAGCACCCGCCCGCTCTACGGCCTCGGATTGGTCTTCTTCCCCAGCGGATTCTCAACCGGCCAACTGCTCGCTGTCCGCCCCGGCAAGAAAGGCGAATCCCTGGACGCCAACGCCGACGCTTCCGACGCCACCCAGTTGAGCGTCGTCTGGAAGAGCAAGCGAAGCATCCCGAAGAAGCCGTCACTCCTCCTCCACGACGGCCTCCTCTTCGGCATCGAGGACGGCGGCGTCGCCACCTGCTGGGACGCCAAGACCGGCGACACCGTCTGGAACGAGCGCATTGGCGGCAATCACTCCTCCTCCCCCCTGCTCGCGGACGGCCGCATCTACTTCTTCAGCGAGGAGGGCAAGACCGCGGTCGTGGCCGCTTCTCGCGAATTCAAGAAGCTCGCCGAAAACACGCTGGGCGACGGTTTCATGGCGTCTCCTGCCGTGCTCGGCGACGCCTTGATTCTCCGCTCCCGAACCCACCTGTACCGGGTCGAACCGTGACCGGGACGCACGTCCCGCAGCCGGCACAGTCGTTCCCCCGCCGCGTTCAGGATTTCTTCGCGTTTGGCGAAGTGAAACCGGATCAGGTGGTCGACCGGTTCCCGGAAGAAACTCGCCGCCACCCCCAAGCTTGACGCCTCGCACGGGCTGGCGTGTTATCCGGGGGAAAGGTCTTTCGCCTCCTGCCATGAACACCCGTCTCCTCGCCAGTGGCTTCGCTCTCTCCGCTTGGGCAGCTTGCTCCGCCTCCGCCGTCAATGTCCTCGTTTCGCCCCTGTCCTCCTTCGGCAGCGGCGACGGTTGGTACTCCCCCGGCGAAGGTGGCTACTCCTACCTCGGAACCGGCAACCTCGAACGGGGTCTCGCCTTCGGCAGCGGTGAACTCTATCTCGTCAGCCGTCAGGGCGGCGTGAATGTCCGCCGTCTCTCCCCCATCACCGGCACCGACCTCGGCGGCCTCAATGTCAACGGCATCTCCGGCGGCACCTTCGCCGCTAATATGGTCGGGGTCGGCGGCGATGGCGCCATCTACGTCGGCAACCTCTCCACTGCGGCCAATTCCAATTTCAAGGTGTACCGCTGGTCTGACAACGACGCCGGACCCACGACCGCCTACGACGCCGCCCCAGGCGCCCCGCGACTCGGCGATTCCTTCGCCGTCCGCGGCTCCGCCGCCGGCACCCGCATCGTCGTGAGCGGCACCGGCACCACTGGCTTCGCCCTCATCGATCCCACCCTCAGCACCGGTTCCCTCATTTCGCCAGTCGGCACCGGCAGTGGTGACTATCGCCTGGGCATCACCTTCGTCGACAACGACACCGTGATCGGTGCCCAGGGCTCCGCGCCGTTTCGGGTCACCGACATCGCCGGGGACACCGGAACCCTGGTGGCCAGCCTCGCCACCGCCACGGCCAGCGAACGCCTCATCGGCTACACCGTCATTGCCGGCGTTCCCTTGTTCGCCAGCATCGACACCGTCAGTTCGGCGGTCCGGATTTACGACGCCTCCGACCTGAACGCCCTTCAGCTTCTGACCACGGTCAACAACACCTCCGGCACGCTGGCCGCCAATGCCAATGGCACCGGATCGATCGCCTGGGGACCCACGTTCGGCGATACCGCGTTCCTCTACGCCATGAACGCGAATCAGGGCATCCAAGCCTTCGCGGTCACCATCCCGGAACCCGCCACCACCACGCTGCTCCTCATCGGGGGCGGCCTCCTTCTAGGCGTCGGCGCCCGACGGCGGAAGCTCTGAAACCCTCACACCACGTCCACCGGGCACTTCGGGATCGCGTCCAGGAACGCCCGGCCATAGCGCTTGGTGAGGACCCGGTTGTCGAGCACCACCACAATGCCGCGGTCCGCTTTGGTCCGGATCAACCGTCCCACCCCTTGCCGGAACTTCAGCACCGCCTCCGGCAGTGAAAATTCGCTGAACGCGTTCCCCCCGCGCGCTTCAATCGTCTCAATCCGCGCCTCGATCAGCGGGTGATCCGGCACCGCAAACGGCAGCCGCGTGATGATGACGTTGCTCAAGGCTTCCCCCGGCACGTCCACTCCCTGCCAGAAACTGTCCGTGCCGAACAACACCGAGTCCACGTCCTCTTTGAACTTCTCCAGCATTGTGGACCGCGGGATTCCGGTGCCCTGCACGAAGCAGCGGATCGCCAGGCTGTCGAAAAACTGGGTCATGCGCTCCCCCAGCTCCTGCATCAACCGCGTGTTGGTGAAGAGCACGAAGGCCTTCCCGTGCGTTTTCCGGACATAATGCTCGATCGCCTTCTGCAAGGCGTCCCGGTAGTTCGGGTCCCGCGGATCCGGCATCTTGTTCGCCACGAAAACCCGCATCTGAGTCTCGAAATCGAACGGTGAGCCCACCTGCAACTGCCGCGCCGTTTCCGCCCCCACCCGCCGGGCAAAGTACGACAGAGGCGCCAGCTCGGCCCCCACCGGCTGGCGGGCCGGCGCCGGTCTTGGCCCGGACGCGGCACCCGCGGACTGGCCGGTCTCTCGCGGCGGTGCTTCCGGCGAGGGTTTCGGGGACGTCGTCGCCAGGGTGGCGCTGGTCAGAATCACGGACGTGTCGCTCTCGAACAGCCGGCGACGCAGGTAGGCCGCCACATCCACAGGCGCCGCATTCAACGTCAGATTCCGGTGCGTGCGCCCGCCGCGCTCCACCCAGTACACGTGGTCCTGAAAGTCCTGCTTCAGAAACTCCGCAATCTGATCCCTCACCTCCGCCAGCCGTCGATTGCAGTCGAGCAATTCCTGACCCGTCTCCGAGTCCTCGCTGCGTTTGATCATCTCGCTCATCGCCTCCCGCAGTCGCTGCAGCGGCAGCGTCACATTGTCGGCCACCAACTCAGGCCGACGGATGCGCAGCTCACTCCACACACGGCGTCCACCTCCCCCTTCCTTCCCTTCCTCCGCCCGTGCCTGCTTCGCCCTGGCTTCGGCCGACAATTCCTCGCAGGCCGCCTCTATCGACTCGAAAAAGCGTTCCCCTTCCCCAATGGCACTCGTCACCAGCTTCACCGCATCCCCTTCCCGCAGCGTCGCCAACAACCCCTTCTCCGTCCGTGGATTCCATAGCCGGTTCAGGGTGAACCGAAATTGGCCGCTCGAAACATTCAGACCGATGTGCCGCGACGCCACCTGCTCCACCGTGTGCGCCTCGTCGAACACCACGAAGTCGTTCCGGAACAGAACCCCGCCCTCCTGATCCTCGTCCACCCCGGCCAACAACGTGAAGAACAGGGTGTGATTCAGCACCAGCACATCCGCCGACAAAATCCGCTGCCGCGCCCGCTGGAAGAAACACACGCCATGATCCTTGGCGAAGTCGCTGGGAAATCCGCAGACCTTGGGTGAACACAAGCCGCGCTCGGAACAGACGTGCGACCAGACCTTCAGGTCCGGTTCGACTTCGAAGTCCGACAAGGTGCCGTTCTCGGTCGTCGCCGACCACGCATGGATCCGCCGCAGCTCCTCGTGTTCCGGCGAGGTGAACAGCGAATCCGCCTGTAGCATCGCGCGATGAAGCCGCCGCCGGCACAGGTAATTCGACCGTCCCTTCAGCATCTGATACTCGAACCGCACCGGCAGCACCTGCGCCAGCATCGGGAGATCCTTCTCCGTCAATTGCTCCTGCAGATTGATCGTGTGGGTGCAAATCACCGCCTTCTTCTGCTTGGCCACCGCGAAGAGAATCGACGGCACCAGGTACGCCAGACTCTTGCCGACCCCCGTTCCTGCCTCCACCGCCAAGTGCTCCCCGCGCTCCAACGCCCGCGCCACCGCCACCGCCATCTCCTGCTGCTGCGGCCGGAATTCGAAGTTCTTCGCCTTCGCCAACGGACCCGTGGGTGAAAAGAATTCTGCCACCTGTCCTGCCATGTCCGATTCGGGCACGCCCGCACCATGTTCCGCTAGGCTGATCATCCGCCCCGCAATCGTGCCGCCTCGCCCGCCCAATGCAAAGCGAGGTCTCGCCCATTTCAACCCCCTTTCTCTACCCTCACCCGATGCTCCGCGTCTGCATCACCGATTGCCTACCCGCCCCAGCCACCCTCGAGGAACGCGAACTCGCCGGTCTCGCCAGCGTCGAATGCCTGCTCGCCGCCAGCCACCAGGAGCTCAACGGCCGTATCGAAGACGCCGATGCCCTCATCGTCTTCCATGAAATCTCCCTCCCCGCCGACACCATCCGCCGACTCCGCCATTGCCGCGTCATCGTCCGTGGCGGAGTCGGCTTCGATAACATCGACCTTGCCGCCGCTACCGCCGCCGGAATCCCCGTCTGCAACGTCCCCGATTACGGCGTCGATGAAGTCGCCGACCACGCCCTTGGCCTGGCGCTCGCGCTGAATCGGGGCTTCACCCGGGTCGAACGTTCCCTCCGTCGATCCCTCACGCCCTGGGACAAGCGTGCGGTCGAACCTGTCGAGCGCCTCGCAGGCCAGACGTTCGGCATCCTGGGCCTCGGCCGGATAGGCGCCGCCGCAGCGATGCGTGCCAAAGCCTTCCGTATGCGGGTCATCGCCTGCGACCCCGACCTTCGTCCCGGCCTGGAGAAGTCCTTTGGCGTGCCGTTGGTCGATTTCGATACCCTTCTAAGGGAAAGCGACATCCTCTCCCTTCACACCCCGCTCACGGAGCAAACCCGCCACATCATTGACGCCGCCGCGCTCGCCCGGATGAAACCGACCGCGATCTTGGTGAACACCTCACGGGGCGCGGTCGTGGATGTCGATGCCCTGGCCGACGCCCTGGAGTCCAACCGCCTGTTCGGCGCCGGAATCGATGTGCTCCCCGTTGAACCCGCCACCACCGCCTCCAGGCTTGTCCGCCTCTGGCAGGAAGACCGCGCCGTTCCGGTCAATCTCATCATCACCCCTCACACGGCCTTCTATTCCGAAAGCGGTCTGGAGGAGATTCGGGTCAAGTCCGCGCAGGAAGTCGCCCGCGCTCTCCGAGGCCACCCCCTGCGCAATCTGGTCAACGGCACAGGAAAACGCCTCGGGATCTGAGCGTATTCTTGGGAGGATGTGGGTCGCACGGAGGTGAAGCGGGTTGCCTTGGCCTGGGTTAGGATTGAACTGTGTCCAAGGGATTCAACCTCACGGACCAAGACCCACTCAGAACCCGGTTCAAAGCATCGCACTTCTCGTCGGCGCTTCGGCGTCTTCGCGTGCGCCTCGGGCTCCCGGCCGCCGCCCCAGCGCCACCGCGGCGATCCAGCCCGCCAGCAGGCTGCCCACCACCACGGCCACGCCGAACCACCGCCCCTGATCCCAAATCCCCTTCGCGCCGATCACACAAAACACGACCGCGCCCAGGACGTTCAGCCCTGTCAAAATCCATCCCATCCGCGGCAGCCCGGATCCGTCGTTCCAGGGCGCCGTGCGATCCGCCCACACGTTCAACGCACTGATCCAGCCGCAGGCCAACACGCCGGTGAAGAGGTTCGCCGGGGTCACCAGGGCCACCAGGTTGAACGGTTCCTTCACCCCCATTCTCCAGCGCCAGAGGAGCGAAAACGCCAGAATTCCCAGCGCACCCACCCCACACCACCCCACCCCCCATCGACGAAACCACGCGTCGTCTTTCCGAAGCCCCTGCGCAACCGCCGCCCGCGCCAACTCCCGCAGGATCGCCGGGGCCACTTCGATCGTCCCGTACAACGTCCCCGCCATGGCCAGGAAAGCCCCGGTAAAGTAGAGCGGCTTCAACCACGCCCCCACCGCCGTCACAAACTGCGCCTGCAACGTCAGGAGATCCGAACCCGACGGCACCTGGTGCCGAGGCCCCAGGAGCATCGCCCCACACACCACAAAGACTCCGCTGAAGATCAGCACCGCCAAAAAACTCACCGTTGCGTCCGCCGCCACCAATCGATTCAACGCCGCCGGCGAGACCTTCCGCGTCGACCCGGATCCGTGCTTGTCCCGCAGCCAGGCCACATACGCGAGGTAGTCATAACCCGATCCTCCCACCACCCCGGCGTACGTCGCCGATTCCACCCACACCGGCCGGTCCCTGAAATCCGGCAGGGCCTTCGCCCACTCCGGGTATTCGAGCGGCCCGATCTGCACCAGGCCCTCGAGCATGGCGCCCCAGTCCGGTCGCATCAGGATCAACGCCACCACCACGCTCACCAGCATCAACGCGACCACGACGATCTGAAAACGCTCCAGGCGCGCATAGCCACCGGTCATCGAGAGCGCCAGGGTCCCGATCAACAAGGCCACTCCCCAGAGCAGCGTCGCGTTCCCTGCCAACGCCTCCCGTGTCCCCGTGATCGCTCCCAGCAGCGTCCCCAGCGTGCCCGCATGGAAACTGACCCAGACCGGAAAAGCCGGCGCGGCCACCAACAGGAGCGTGCAGGGCAGCCAACCCCGGGGTCCCGGCAGCTCCGCCCATCGCCGCAACGGATGAACGTCGGAATAAACCCAGTACCGCGCACTGGCGAAAACCAGCGCCCATTTCAGAAGCAGCACCCCCGCAAACAACCCCAGCGTTCGGTACCCGAACAACGCCCCCGCCCGACTCGAGAAGATCAATTCTCCCGTCCCGATCGTCAGCGATGCCACAATCGCCCCGGGGCCCAATGCCACGATCCAGGCACGCCACGAGCCTGCCGACGCCTTTGCTTCAGGGGACACCGCTCCTTGATGCCGACTGCCCACCGCCACGACAACCGGAATTCCTTCCCGCCCCGGCCGCTTGCCGTACCACGGCCCACCGCTATCGTCACTCCGTGCCCCTTAGGCCTCTCTCGTCCCTCTCGCACCTCCTGTACCGCCCTTCAGTGGCGGTTCTCGCCGTGGGTCTGCTCGCCGGCTGCCAACCTTCAACAACCCCAGTTCCTCCCGTGTCCCACGTCCCAACCTCAACCCACCACGCCTTTACCAATCGCCTGGCCCGCGAAAAATCCCCGTACCTCCTCCAACACCAGCACAATCCCGTCGACTGGTACCCCTGGGGCGAGGAGGCCTTCGCCAAGGCGCGCGCCGAGAACAAACCCATCTTCCTCAGCATCGGCTACTCCACCTGTCACTGGTGCCATGTCATGGAACGGGAGTCCTTCGAGATCCCCGAAACCGCCGAGGTCCTCAATCGCGATTTTGTCAGCATCAAGGTCGACCGTGAGGAACGACCCGACGTCGACAAGATCTACATGACCTACGTCCAGGCCCGCACCGGCAGTGGCGGCTGGCCTCTGAATGTCTTCCTCACCCCCGACCTGAAACCCTTCTACGGCGGCACGTATTGGCCCCCCGAAAACCGCCATGGGCGCCCCGGCTTCCGCGATGTGCTGGCTCAACTCGCCGGTGTCTGGTCCGAACGCCACGGCGAAGTCCTCGAGGCCGCCAATGAAATGGCCGAACGCCTCCGCGCTCACACCGAACAACAGGCCCCCACCGAGACCCGACCGCTCACGCCCGCCGCCCTCACCCACGCCGCCAGCGTCATGATGGAGGAGTACGATCCGCGCCATGGCGGCTTCGGCGACGCCCCCAAGTTCCCCCGCCCCAGTCAGCCCGCTTTCCTGCTCCGTCACGCCCAACGCACCGGCGACACCAACGCCATCCGCATGGTGCTCCACACCTGCGACCGCATGGCCGCCGGCGGCATGCACGACCAACTCGGCGGCGGTTTCGCCCGTTACTCCGTCGACGCCGAATGGCTCGTTCCGCACTTCGAAAAGATGCTCTACGACAACGCCCAACTGGCGCACCTCTACCTGGATGCCTATTTGGTGGCCGGCGAAGCCCGTTTCGCCGACGTCGTCCGCTCCACCCTGACGTACGTGTTCCGCGATATGACCCATCGCGATGGAGGATTCTATTCGGCCGAGGACGCCGATAGCGAAGGTCACGAGGGCAAGTTCTACTGTTGGTCCCAGGCCGAACTGAAGGAATTGCTCGACCCTGAGTCCTTCGCCCTGGTCGTCCGACACTTTGGCATCACCGAACGCGGTAATTTCGAGGACCACAGCAACCCAGCCCCGATCAAACACCAAAACGTCCTCAGCGTCGTCGACCCCAAGATCTCGGCCACAGAAGCCCCCGTCCTGGCCGCCGCCAAAGCCCGGATGCTCAAGGTCCGTGCCCAACGGGTCCGCCCTCACCTCGACGACAAGGTTCTCGCATCCTGGAACGGCCTCATGCTGGGAGCCATCGCCCGGGCTGCGATTATCCTGGATGAACCCGCCTGGATCGCCGCCGCGGAAAAGAACCTGGCCTTCCTCCGCGCCCAACTCTGGATCGCCCCCAGCCCGAACGCACCAGGGACACTCCATCATCGATGGCGGGACGGCGAACGCGACAACGCGCAACTGCTCGACGACTACGCGTTCCTGCTGGACGGCGTCCTTTACCTCTACGAAGCCACCCTCTCCCCGGAACACCTGGACTTCGCCATCCAACTTGCCGACGCCATGCTCGCTCGTTTCCAGGATTCCGAACACGGCGGATTCTGGCAGAGCGGCTCCCAAACCAAGGACCTCATCCTCCGGGTCAAGGAAGACTACGACGGCGCGGAACCGTCCGGGAACTCGGTCGCTGCCGGAGCGCTTCTGCGCCTGGCCGCGATCACGGAAAAATCCGAGTACCGTGAGGCCGCCGACCGCACGCTCCGGCTGTTCGGTGAGCGGATCATGAAGGTGCCCCAGGCTGTGCCCGTGCTCCTTCAAGCGCTGGATTTTTCATTCCAGGAACCGTTCCGGGTGGTGATCGCGAGCACTGAACCCTCCAAGGACCAACGCGCTCTGCTGCGGGCCGCCCATGGAGTTTACCAACCGCACCGCGTCATTCTGGGCACGTCCGGCAAGGTCGAGCCTTTCGCCCGAACACTTCCGCCCAAGGACGGCCGCGCCACCGCCTACGTGTGCACCGGAACCGCATGCCAACCCCCCACCCACGAACCGGCCCAACTCGCCCAACTCCTGGGCGCCCGACCGAAGGTCGCCCCCTAACCCGACGGGCAGTCGGCGGACCCCGTATGGCGGATTCACACCCGCAGGCTGGCAGCCTGCGACACGGCAGGTTGGGCAACCTGCGGTACGTCTGGCCAACGCGCTCTGACACCTGTCCGCCTTAGCCGCCCCCGAACATGAGCCGACACACCACCACCGCCGCCACCACGCCCGTGGCGTCCGCGATCAACCCCGCCCAGACCGCGTGGCGTACGCGGCGGACGGCCACCGAGCCAAAGTAAACCGCCAGCACATAGAACGTCGTCTCCGTGCTCCCAAACAACGTTCCCGCCGTTCTGGCGAGCAGACTGTCCGCTCCGAACGTCTTCACAAGGTCGCTGAACGCCGCCAAAGACGCGCTCCCGCTCAGCGGCCGGATCAGCGAGATCGGCAAGAGCTCGGGCGGAAAACCCAACGCCTCCATTGGCGCCCGCAACAGGTTGGTAAAGCCTTCAATGGCTCCCGCCCCACGCAGAAACCCGATCGCCACCAGCATCGCCACCAGGAACGGGATGATCTTCACCGCCACCTGAAACCCCTCTTTTGCGCCTTCCACGAATTCCTCGTACACCGCCACCCCACGCAGCGCCGCAAACAGGGGAAAGAACGACAAGAGAACGGGAATCGCCAGGACCGACACGGCACCCATCCAACGCACCCAGACGGGTTGATCCATGTCCGACGCGTCCGGCGCGCGTCCCACCCACTCCGGAAACACCAACGTCATGGCGATCGCCAGGTACCCCAGCGCTACGGCCACCAGTACCACCAGACCCCACCTCGGCATCGGTCGAGGGGATGCTCCGGCACTAGCGTCCGCCGCCACGGGAACCGCAGGCACCACCGAATCCTCCGGCCCGTCACCCGACACCGACGTTTCCCTCGTCTCGGTTGAACCGGATCCTGTCGGCACCCGAAAAACCGCCCACCGCTCCATCCACTTCACGGCCATCAATCCGGCCGCCGACGAAAAGCACGTCGCCACGAGCGTCGATCCCACGATGGCCGTCGGGTTGAGAGAACCGGAGGCGGCCAGGACGGCGATCGCCGTCGCGGGGATGAGCTGCACCGAGCCGGTATTGATCGCCAGGAAGGTGCACATGGCGTTCGTCGCGGTTCCGGGATGCCGGTTCAACGTCTCCAGATCGCGCATGGCACGCAAACCCAGGGGCGTCGCTGCGTTCGTCAATCCCAGCATGTTGGCGGCGATGTTCATCACCATGGATCCCATTGCGGGATGGTCAGGCGGCACGTCGGGAAACAGTCGGCTCAGAACGGGCCGAAGCACGCGCGCGAGAATGCCCACCAAACCGGATCGTTCGGCCAACCGCATCACGCCCAGCCACAGCGCCATCACACCCACCAACCCCAAGGCCAGCGTCACCGCCGTCTCCGCCGCCCGGATCGCGGCATCCACCGACGCACGAACGTTGCCGGTGACTCCAGCCACCAGCATCGCCGTCAACAACATCGCCAGCCAGATGTGGTTCAGCATCAAACCCCGTGCAAAAACAGAATCGAGATGTCGCGCGGACTCCGTCGCAGCAGCAGCGACCGAAACTGTTTCCGGTAGCCGCCCACCTCGCAGGTCACGATCACTTCGAACGTCAGGCTGCGCACGGTGAAATACTGCTGGATCTGCTGACGGATCGCCGGGTCATCCGTCGGAATCGGAATCTGGCCCGGGTTCAGAAACGGCATGTCGTCCTCCGTCCCGTCCGCCCCATCCGGCCCCCGCCGCGCTTCCAGGACGAACTGGGAGATCATGGAATCCAAGCCCGCCACCTGAAGGGTCTCCGCCGTGCAGGTGTTGATGTTCACCTGGGCCGCCGACACCGCTGTGAAAAGCTCGCTCAATCCCACATGGATGTACGCCGATTCCCCAAAGCGCCCCACCTCGCCGGGCTTAGGTGCGTTGTCGGAACGAGCGACATTCGTCGAGCTGCTGCCCCAGTACACTTCGGGACTCATCCCCTTCACCAGCAGCAGCTCCGAGATGTCGTCGATCGGGCCGTTCTTCGCATAGTAGGGAGGCGTCAGCCGCAGGTAGAAATCGTCGCTCTCCGCCCCGTTGATCCCCGGATCGTTGTCGGGGTCCTTCCAGTCCATGATGGAGTCGACCAAAGTCCCCTGAAGGCTCGCGTCGACGTTCATCATGATCAACGCCTGCTGCAGGACGAAACGGTCGGCGGCGTTGATGTTGAAGCGCCGTTCCTGGTCCGTGATTTTGATCGAGAAACGCCCGCGCCCAATGATGTTGTCGGAGAGGGAAATGCCCGCCAGGGCGTCGTTGGTGATACTCCCTACACCCCCCGCCCATTTCTGGTTCAAGGCATCGAAATTTCGGCCGCCAGGCGCCTGCATCTCCTGCGAAAGAACGTACCGCGCCAACTCCACCCCAGACCGCGCCATCCACTGCATTTCGGCGTCGCTCTGATAGTTCTGGGCCAACCGCGCCTCCACCTTCATCGAGTACGAGAATCCCGCCACCAGTGCGGTCAGCACGATCACAGCCCCCATCACCAGGATCATCGCGATCCCAGATTCGTTCCTTGTCCGTGTCGAAGGCAGCCTCATTCAGGTCCCCCGCCCGCTAGGGCCCCACGTCCCCCTGAGTTCTCAGATTCACCCCGGGATTGGGATTCGGATTCGGATTCGGCCCCCCGATGCCATTCGCCGGATTCCGCCCCACCGGCATCCGCCCCGCACCCCGGCCCTGAAGCTCGGCGGGTACTGGCATCGCCGACAGCGCCACCGTCGGCACCTGCACCGTCTGGGGCATCGACGCGTCGTCGCCGCGGCGACCAATCCCCAGCAGAAACCGAACCACCGGCGGAAGCTGGTTGGTGTACAGCCACTCCGTCAGCCATTCACCCCGGCGAGCGTCCCAGAATTCGAAGGCGAAATCGGTCACTTCGGTGGCCAGCACGATCGGGTAGTCCGTGTCAGTGGCGTTCGTCGCCAGCAAGAGCGGGTATTGGCGCATCACCAACTGCGGTATCCCGTTGGAGCCGGATTCCACCTGGAAGTTCACCCGCCGCAACGCCTGGTCCCCGAACATTCCGCTGCCTGGGAAAGAATCCGGCAGTCTCGACGCCACGCTCAACAGCGCAAACTCCCCGCTCGTGTCGGCGATGAACGCGTAATACGGCTGGTTCATCTGAAACACCTGCACCCCTTGCAGCGCATCCTCGATGGCCCGCATCGCGATTCTCGACCGCTGGGCGTGCATCGCTGCCTTGTCCGCCGCCTTCTTCGACCGAAGGATCGCCATCCAGGTCGAGTAGATCACCGACAGCACCATCATCAGCATTCCCAGCGCCAGCATCACCTCGATCAAGGTGAATGCCCTGATGCCCCTCCGAGCCAACCGCCGCCGAGGACTGCCAGATGCCACCCCCCACGAACCAGCGGGCCGCTCCGGTCGTGGCATTTGCACCCCCTGCCGTGGAGACGGGTGCCTCGCCCGGCGGACTGCCGCATCCGGGTTCATGGACCGTAAGACCTTCATCGGTTGACCCCCGATCGGAGCGTCCCGCCGCCGGCGCGCTGGGCCGAATCCGGCCGGTACAACAGCACCACCAACTCGGACTCGGGCCGCGACTCCCGCTCCCGGTAGACCTCAAATCGGACCTCGAACAGCCCGTTTGACCCCACCATGGTGATTTCACGCTGCCAGTTGAACCCCGGGTGCAGGTCGCCGAAATCGCCCGACTCCGACCCTTCGACCAACTGGTTTGTCATCGAGAGCTCGGCAGCCAGGCTGCTCGCATCCACCGTGGTGCGTTGCAGCGCTTTGGCGATGCGCAGGTTCGTCGTCGTGATCTGGAGCAGGATGAACACCATCCCGAAGAGCAACCCCATCGCCAACGACACCTCCAGGAGCGTGAACGCCCTGGAAGCGACCGAATTCCGGCGGGTTCTTGGAAGGTGCATCGAAGGATCTCAGCGCATGGTTTCCACCGTCGGCAGGGCCGTCACAACATCCAACGAGATCTTTCGCCATGCCGATGTTCCGATCTTCATCACAATCGTGAACTCGTCGCTCGTCCCATTCGGATGAAACCGCACCCGCGCCTCTTCTTCATCCCGGTACTCCTGAAAATTCACATCCAGCAACTCGATCGTGACGTCGTCTTCCAGCGACCCGCTGAAGGGCTTGGGAGCGTGCCGCGAAAAATCACGGGCGGCTGCCGGCCGTCCCTGGCTGTCCAGGTTTTCTTCGTCTGCGACTCCGTCCACATTCAGGCTCGACGAGGGCGGGGCCGGGGCCGCATGAGCCCGCACCTGGATCGACCGATCCTCCGGGCGGATCACGAGGTCCGTCGCCGTGTTGTTGAAGATCGCCGTCGCCCGCGCATTCAGGATCGCGTCCTCCACCACATGCACCGCCCGGTACACCGCGTCGCGCTTGAAGGTACGTTCCACGAACGGAACGCTGATGGCCAGGATGAGGGCGGCGATGCCCACCACGACCATCACCTCCAACAACGTGAACCCACGACGACTGTCCGGCCTCGAACGCATCAACGGCTCAGGTTCTGCGTGATCGAAAACATCGCCGAGACGACGCTGAACAGCAGGAAGCCCACCCCGACCGCCATGGCGATGATGATCACCGGTTCGATCATGTTGGTCAGGATCCGCAGCTGCAGTGACAGATCGGTTTCGTAGGTGCTCGCCAGGTTCTCCAGCGAGCCCGGCACATCGCCCGTGTCTTCGCCGATTCGGATCAGGTCGATCATCAGTTGCGGGAACACCTTCGACCTCGCCAGGGGTTGCGCGATGGTTTTGCCGTCCGTCACCGCCTCCCGAGTCTTCGCGATCGCATCCTTCAGCACCACGTTCGGCATGATCGATTCCGTGATCTTCAGCGCCGTCAGCACCGGCACGCCGTTGGAAAGCAGCGTCGACAGCGTCCGGCAAAACTGCCCAAACAGGTTCAGCCGAACCACCCGGCCAAACAACGGAGCGTTCAACTTCCACCGGTCGATCGTACGCCGGCCACCCACCGTCGCCTTGAACCGGTTCAACAGCACCCATCCCGCGATCACCAACAGGATCAGCAACCACCAGTAGTCGCTGAAGAAGTCGCTGATCGAAATCACGATCCGCGTCGAGGTCGGCAGGCGGTCGTCCATCCCCTGAAAGATCGTAAGAAACTTCGGCAGCATCACTGCCATGAAAAACACAATCACCGCGACACCCACCAACGCCACAATCGCCGGATAAATCAGCGCCGAAATGAACTTCGACTGCACCTCGGCGAATCGTTCATAGTGCGCACCCAACCGCCGCAACACGTCAACCAACGCCCCGCTCTGCTCGCCCGCCCGCACCATGTTCACGAACAGTTCGGTGAACACCCGCGGCTGCCGCGCCATCGAGTCCGACAGCGATTTCCCTTCCATCACGTCCTGACGCAACTGCCGGCTCACGTCGGATGGAATCCCCTTCGTCTCCAAGTGCGTCATGCTGTGCAACGCCACCGTCAACGGCATCCCTGAGTTCAACAGGTTCGCCAACTGGTTCGTGAACGTTCCCAACTCCTGCATCTTCGGCTTCCGCTTCCGCTGCAAGGCCGACTGCAACGCCCGCGGCATCCATTGTCCACTGCCCGCCTCCTTCCCTCCCGCGGCCTTGCCGCCTTTCCGCGCGTCCGCCGCCGCTCCCGCCACCTGCACCGATACCGGGAACAGCCCAAGCCGCTCCAATTGGGTCAGTACCGTAGCGCGGTCCGCTACGTCCAGCACCCCTTGGACCACCTCGCCGGACCGCCGACGGGCTTTGTAGGAAAATTGCGGCATCCGTTGTTTTCGTTGTTCTGTCTAAAACCAACCCACCCCGAAAGTTCCTAACCCACTCGGACCGGACCCGAACCGTCACCCACCCGCCGGACCACCGTCGCGTCGCCGGTTGCGACGGGTGTCCCGCCCGGCGGACTCCCCTTTCCAGGCTCCCGTACCGCGTTCGCTTCCAACGCTTGCGGCTCCCGCCGCCGTCCGAAGGTGATCGTCTCGTTCACACTCCCCCGCCGATATCCCTGCAAATCCAGGGTCACCTGCGCATACCCTATCTCACGCAGTTTCTCCGCAATCCGCGCATTCCGACCGGATTCCACGATCCTCGGCAGTTCCGGCACCCCGATTTCCAAGCGCGCCAGCGCACCCTGCTTCAATTCATGGTGCCGAACCCGCACTTCGACGAACCCCTCGGCCCGCAAAATACCCTCCGCCGCCTCGATCATCCGCAGCTTCTCCACCGTGACTTCCTCACCATACGGGATGCGGGAGCTCAAACACGCCAACTGGGGCTTGTCCGCCGTCGGCAACCCCAGCCGGGCTGAAAATTCCCGGATCTCGGCCTTGGTCATGCCGACTTCCTTCAGCGGCGCCCGCACCTGGAATTCCTTGGCCGCCTGCGCTCCGGGTCGGTGATCGCCGATGTCGCTGGCATTCTCACCATAAGCGAGCACCGCATATCCCTCCCGGACCGCCAGCGGACCCAATTCCTCAAACAGGGCGTGCTTGCAGAAGTAACAGCGGTTCTGAGGGTTCGCGAGGTAGGAGGCGTTGTCGAACTCGCGGGTATTCACCACCCGCACCGGGAATTCAAATTGCCGACCCATTTCCAAGGCTTCCTCCAGTTCCGAGCGCGGCAAACTGGGTGAATCCGCAATCGCGGCCAGCGCCTTCTCCCCCAGTTCCTGGTGCGCCACCACCGCCAGAAACACCGAATCCACCCCTCCCGAATAGGCGGTCAGACACGACCCGAACGAGCGTATTATCGCCCGAAGTTGTTCCATCTTGTCCTGCGACACGACTTCAGAGTGCCACCCCCTGGACACCCCGGGAAGCCCCAAGCTCGACGCCGTCCAGCGCTCCTCCCACCGAATTTCTCGCCCCCAAGATCACAAAACGCACGATGGGAAGGCTGAAGGACCTGGTCCGTGGGCCCCGCTGAGTTGCGGACGCGAGTCTTCCGCCTGAACTGCCTTACCTTCGTCCCCCTGACGGTTCAACCCTCCGCGGGCCAACCACGATGCGAAGCGGACCAGCCCACCCCCGCCTTGCGAATGGGACGGCATCCATCCCATGCTCGCCCGACCAAGGTCTTCCCGTACCCCATCTCCACCTCCACCCCCCCTACTCCGCGATGACCGTCCCCATCGTTTTCGGAATCGAAACCGAGTTCGGCATCGCGCGGGGCCAACACACCGACCTTGACGTGGTCGCCGAGTCCATCGCCTTGGTCCGCAGTGCCGCCGAACCCGGGGTTCTCATGCGCTGGGATTATCGTGAGGAGAATCCTCACCGCGACGTCCGCGGCTTCGAAGTCGACGCCCTCCGCCAGGACACCGACGAAGCCGGCTATCTCGATGCCGATTCCCGCCGTGAACTGAGTTTCGCCGAAATCAAAAGCGATTTCGTCTTCGGGAACGGCGCCCGGTTCTACAACGACCACGCCCACCCGGAATACTGCACACCCGAGTGCGCCTCCTTCCGCGACGTCGTGCTTCACGATCGCGCCGGCGAACGCATCGTCATGGCCTGCGCCGCCGCCCTCTCACGCGAGGTCGGCGAAACCGTCCGCATCTACAAGAACAACACCGATTTCGCCGGGCACAGCTACGGTTGCCACGAAAACTACCTGATCCCGCGCCAGTTGGAGTGGTCGACGCTCGCCGACGCCGTCCAAGCCTTTCTCGTCACCCGCCAAATCCATGCCGGCGCCGGCAAGTTCGGCCTGGAAGAGGAAAACTATCTGGCTGGCAGCGGATTCCAGATCTCCCAGCGAAGCGATTTCTTCACCGAACTCCAGAGCGTCGACACAATGCAGAGTCGCCCGCTCATCAACACCAGGGACGAGCCTCACGCCGATCCCCGGGAGTGGCGGCGATTCCACGTCATTCTCGGCGACGCCAATCTCTCCCCCTTCGCGACCTGGCTGAAGGTCGGTTCCACCGCCCTCATCCTCGAAGCCATCATTCGCGAACCCCGTCGCACGTGGCCGCGCCTCGCCGATCCGCTTCGCGCCGTCCGCTCCATCTCCCGCGACCCGAAGTGGCGTTGGGAAATCGGCGTTTCGACCGCCCGCGCCCGAAACCGCCCTTCCACCGCGTTGGAGATCCAGGCCACCTACCTGCAGGCGGTCCGGGAATGCTGCGATCTTTCCTCGCCCGATCGCCGCGAACTCGTCGAGGCCTGGGCCTCGGTCCTGGAGGATCTCGCCACCGACCCTCTTCGCTGCGCCGACCGCTTGGATTGGGTCGCCAAACACCAGTTGATCCGGGCGTTTCAGGATGCCGAGAACCTCGGCGACTCCGACCCCTGGCTGCGAAGCCTGGATCTCGAGTTCCACCGCCTGGACCCGACCGAAGGGTTGTATATCGGGCTCGAACAATCAGGCGCCATGCGTGGTGTCCCCGATCCCGCCGACGTCGCCAACGCCGTTCATCGACCGCCCCGCGACACCCGGGCCGCCATCCGGGGTCGCTGCGTGGACAAGTTCCCGGACGCCATCCTCTCCGCCCAATGGGACCACGTCACCTTGAGGACCCGGCACGGGCCGTTGCGGGTTGACCTGACCCGCCTCTTCGATCCTGCCGACATCGCGGCGTGGCTCGCAGTGGTCGAGGCGGCAGTGACGCCCGATGACTTGCGCTTTCCCTGTTCCCGCGAACAGTAAGCCCATTCCCAAGACCCATGATGCCCGAACAAAATCAGAAGGTGCGCCCCACCGGCCCCGGCCCATCGGCAGGTGGCGGGGAAGGCCCGAAGACCCCAGAGGTCGAGAAACCCAACACCGAGGAATTGCTGAAGCGGATGCGCAAGGTCGATCCCGACCAGGCGCGACGCTATCGCCAGCGTACCGGGGAATAGTCTCCAGGTTGACCCGAACGTTGGGCCCCACAGGTGGAGTGCGGAGGCAAGCGAAAGCCGCCATCCACCCGGCGGTTGAAAATGCATTCCGAGGTTGAAACTGCCGCCTCGAAGGCCACCCTCTCAAACCGGAATGCCTAGGTCCCTCCCGACGCCACCCGCCTCCTCCGTCGCCGGCGATTTTTTCGCCCTACTGGCCCAGCACCAACTCGCGCCCGCGCCCGGCCACGCCGCCAACGCACCGGTCCAGACCACCGCGACGACCGTCTTTGCTTTTCGCTACGCCGGTGGAGTCCTGATGGCGGGAGACCGACGCGCCACGGCCGGCAATGTCATCGTGACCGACCGCGTCGATAAAGTGATCGAACTCGATGCCAGCTCGTTGCTCGCCATCGCGGGTGTTCCCGCCATGGCGTTCGAGATGGCCCGGGCCTTGCGGACCTCCTTCGAATACTACCGCCGAAGCCAGCTTCAACCCCTGAGCCTGCACGCCCGGGTCCGTGCCCTATCCCGAGCACTCCGCGACAACCTGGCCCTCACGCTTCAAGGGGTGGGAGTCGTGGCGCCGCTCTTCGCCGGTCTCGACACCTCCGTCTCGCCCTCCCGACCGGAGATTTTCTTCTATGATCCCCTCGGGGCCCAGTTTCAGGCGGTGGGCTATGCCGCGTCCGGTTCTGGTGCCGGCACCATACGCAGTTTGCTCAGCTACCACGAACGCTTCGGTTCACCCCCGCCCGCCCATCTGGAACTTGCCGATGCGGTTCGCTTCGCCCTCCGCATCCTCATGGTCGCCGCCGAGTTCGATTCCGCAACCGGCGGGGTCGCACCCGAGGCCGCCCGCTTCGCCACCCTCAAGGTGCTCTCCTCGTCCGGTATCCAAAGCATTCCCGAATCCGATCAACTGAGGTGGATCGCATGACTGAAGATCCCTATCGCTGGCTCGAGGCCATCGCGAATCGTCGCGAATACATCCGCAACCAACTCGCCGGCGGATCCCCTGTCCTGGCCGCCAGCCTTCCTGAAGGCGTCCTGCTGCTCGGCGTCGGAACCGCCCAAAGCAAGGTCTTCGAGATCTTCGACCGCCAGGCCCTCGCCGGCCTCGGCCATCCCGCCGACCTCGAACGCATCCGCCAGTCCATCATCGACGCCGCCCATCTCGAAGGCTTCACCCGCGCGCCCGAAGACGTGGCCCTTCGCCGGCTTGTGGGCCAGGGCCTGGGTCCCCAGCTCAAGTCCGCGTTCGAGCAGATTTTCGCCCCCCCGTTTCTCGTCCGCCTCCTCCTGGCGGAAGTCGGACCCACAACTGCCAGCGATGTTCTCATTAAACTTGGTTTCGACGGAAGCTTCACCCTGCACCAGGGCGGGGTCGTTGTGGTCTCCGACAATCCCGAACGCGAAACAGCCGCCGAAACCGCCCTCAGATCCTCCTTGAGCCCCCAGGCCACCGTGCCCCAGGCCGCCCGCGCCCTGCTCGTTGCCTGGCACGGGCTTCAATCCACGCCTGCCCCCATCCCCGAAGCGCCCCCCACCGACATCGACGTCATTCTCGGTGGTCTTGGCGATCGTTCCGTTGAGGCCGCCCTTCTCCGGCGTGCCACGGACCGCGCCGCCCGGTACGAAGCTCTGGACGCTGCTCAACTCGGATTCCCCATCCGATCCATCCAACGCCCTGCCGTATGATGCGCGTGGTCGGCCTCGAGACCGAGTACGGGTGCCTTTCCGAGGATCCGGCTGGGCCGGCGAGCACCGTCGGCCTGGTCCGCGACTGGTTGTTCGAGCACCGACGGTACGGACTCCCGGATGTGTTCCAGCGCGACTGGGATGAACCGCCTGGAAATGGAGGATTCCTGTTCAACGGCGGCCGAGCCTACGTGGACATGGGGCACCTGGAGTACTGCACCCCGGAATGCCTCAAGCTTCGCGACCTGCTCGTGTACGACCGGGCGGGCGACACCCTGGTCAATGAGGCCATTGCCGCCCTCGGCCTTTCCGATCGCTGCGGATTCGTCCGAAACAACATCGACCACTTTTCCGGTGCGACGTTTGGTTGCCACGAAAACTACCTGGTTCGCCGGTCCGCTTCCCTGTCCGAACACAACGTCTTTTCGTTGCTGGCCTTCCTGACCCTGCGCGTGCTCTACACGGGAGCCGGGCGAGTCGGCTCATCGCTCGGCAGCGAGAACCGCGGGGATCACCGGCGTGCCGGAGCGGACCTCCATTTCCAGATCAGTCAGCGTGCCGACTACATCAACAACGAGCTTTTCGAGTGGGTTCAGTTCAACCGCGCGATCATCAACACCCGGGATGAACCGCTGGCGGATGTCCGCCGTTTCCGCCGACTCCACCTCCTGCATGGCGACACCAGCGTCCTGCCATGCACCCTCGCCCTCAAGGTCGGCACCACGGCCCTCGTGCTCGATCTGCTCGAAATCGATCGCCTGCCCTCCATCGCGCTCGCGGATGCTGTGGCCGTCTTCCGTCAACTGTCCCACAAGACCACCGGCCCATGGCCCGTCACCCTCGCGGATGGCCGGACCTGCGAGGCCGTGGAACTGCTCCACCTCTACCTCGATGCAGCACGCTCCGAGTTCGCAGGACGCGATCGTGAAACGGACGATGTGATCCTGCTTTGGACCGAAACTCTCCAGAGCCTGGCGGTTCGCCCGGACGACCTGGTGGGGCGCGTCGATTGGATCACCAAACGCTGGCTGCTGGAACAGTTCGTTGCCAAGGAAGGCATCGCATGGAGCGACCCCTGGCTGAGGTCCCAGGACCTCGAGTTCCATCACGTGCTCCCCGAACGTTCGCTGGGTCTCGCCCTGGATCGCACACCGGACCCCTGGAAGATCAACCCCTCCGACGTCGCCGGGGCGAAACTGTTGCCACCCGTCGACACGCGTGCCAACGCGCGCTCCGCCCTGATGGTCAACGCCCGACACCCGGGTCGACGATATTTCGTGGATTGGGAGATGGTCGACCTGGAGGGCTACGAAACCATCCGACTCCAAGACCCCTTCGATGCGACCCCGCCCCCGTTGAAGCTGGGTGTGCCGATCCCACCGGAGCCCGGGACCTGATTACTTCGCCACGCCCGTCTGCGCCGGCGCCCTGGGCGCCTCCAGATTAAACTTGAGCAGTGTCGCACCCTGACGTTGCCGAACTGTGGCCAGGGCTTTGTTATAGTCCGTCAACGCCCGGGTCTCGTCGAACCGAGCCTGGGTCAGATCGCGCTGCAACCGCAGCACCTCGAAGCTCGTGCTCTTGCCGTTGGCCAGCTTCTTCTCCTCGGCAGCTAAGGCCTCCTCGGCGAACTGCCGCGCAGCCTTCGTCGCCCCCACCCGCTGAAAGCTGGATTGCGCCTGCTGGATCGCATCGCTCACTCCCACCATGACCTGCTGGCGGAATTGGCGGAGGCGAAGTTCAGCCTGGGACCGCTCGTCCTTGCTGGCCCGGAAATTCTCGCGCGCCCGGCGGTTGCTGAGAGGGAATGAAAGCACCGCCCCGTAGGCATATCGCGGCGCCGTCCGGTCGGAAGCCTGGGCGAGCGCATCGCTGAATTCCGTGCCGTTGCCCTGCCATCCGACCGACCCGAACACGTCCAATTGGGGGAACAACTGGTTCCTCAAGAACCGCGTCGTGAGATCGCGTCGTTCCAGATCGATGATTAAAGCGTGCAAGTCCGGCCGCAATTGAAAGGCCTGATCCCATCCCACCCGATCGTCGAGATCCGCCGGCATCGCCAAGAGTGGGTCCGCCGGAGAGATCGCCACCATGTGCCATTCCTCGTACCTGTCGGTCAGCAGATTCTTCAGGACGTTCTGCGTGAAATCCACGCTCCGCTTCGCCTCGATCACGGACGCCTCGTTCGCCGCCATTTGCGCCTGGGCCTGGCGTTCGTCCAACTGCGCCATCGTCCCGACTTCCACCCGCTTCTTGTTCTCGTCGTAAAGCTTCCTCGCCAGTTCGAACGCAATCGCGGCGCTCTTCACGTTCTCACGACCCGCCACCAGATCGTAGTACGCCGCCTCCACACTGCTCACCGTGTTGATCAGCCGCAGACGAAGGTTCAGGTCCGCCACCTGAAGGTCCTTCTTCCGCAAGCGGAGATTCAACCGCGTCCCGTCGATCCAGAAATTCCGCAGCAAAGGCTGCCGAATTTCTCCCATCAGCACCTGCGCGCGGGAGACCTCGAATTCCCGGTTCAACAACGTCAGGTTCGTCCCGATCTGCGCGAAAAACGGCTCGATGCCGTAGGTGTTCACCGTGAACGCCGAGATGTTGTAATTCATGCCGCTCGGCAGCAACCCCCGGATCGCCGTGTTGAACGAGTCCGATTCCGTCGTCCGTCCCGAAAAGAAGCGCGCCTGCGGATCGAGACCGCCCGGGTCCTGATTGTAGTCGTGCTGCGCCTGAATGCTCACCGTCGGATCGTAGTCGCCATACACCACTTGAAGGTTCGCGTCCGCGATCACCGGGTTGTACCGCTCAATCTGGATGTCGAAGTTGTTTTCCAACGCCAGCGTGATGCAGTCCGCCAGGGAAAGCTGCCGCTCGGTTTGTTCGGCAGCATGAGCCACCGGACTCCACGCGACGATCGACGTCGCAACCACCGAACAGGTAAGGGCGAGCTTGAAGCGCATCGGGCGGGGAGGTTGTGCAAAGGACGCGATTTCGTCAAACCTCCGACCACACCAGAATCGTTTCGATCAGCCTCGGATCGATCCTCATCACCTTTCCTTTCGTTTCCAGCAGGTTTGTCCCAGACCGACTTCACCCCCCCCCCACGCCTGCTCCCTCATCTCCCTCTCGACTCCTCGCTCTCCGTTCCTCACCCTTTTTTCCAGGCCCGATCATGAACCACGCCGTTCATCCCTCCCCCATCTCGTCCCGTCCGATTCCCCAGGGGCCTGCGTCCTCGCCCCAGTCCCGCCCCCGCCCGCATCGATTCCGCGCCGCCGCCGCCCTCGCCGCCCTGGCGTCCGCGTCCGTCGCTCATGCCCAAAGCGCCCCCAAACCGCGGCTGCCCGGACCCCCATCCCAACAGTGGGACGAACTCACCCCCCTGTTTATCTCCGCCACCCGCATCCCCTCACCCCTCCCCCATCAGCCCAACGCCGTCAGCATCGTCGATGCCTCCGACCTCGAACGTACCCTGCCGCGCACCTTGCCCGAGGCCCTGCGCGAGGTGCCCTCCGTCATGGTCCAGAAAACCGCCCATGGCCAGGGCTCCCCCTACATTCGCGGTTTCACCGGCTTTAGAACCCTGCTGCTCGTCGACGGCATCCGCCTGAATAACTCCACCTTCCGCGACGGCCCCAACCAATACTGGAACACCGTCGACAGCCTTTCCCTCGACCGCCTCGAGGTTGTTCGAGGCCCGTCCTCCGTACTTTATGGGAGCGACGCCATCGGCGGCACGGTGAACGCCCTCACCCAGTCCCGACGCGAATTCGGGCCCGGTTTCGCCTGGAATCCCGGCGTCTCCTACCGCTTCTCCTCCGCCGAGAATTCCCACATCGGCCGCGCCGAGGCCGGCGCAAGCTTCGGGGAGGAGGTCGGTCTGCACGCCGGCTTGTCGTTCAAGGAATTCGGCGATCTCCACGGCGGCGATGACATCGGGAAACAACCGCACACAGGTTACTCGGAGTGGGACGGCGACGCGAAGATCCAATGGCTGGTCCACCCGAACCATCAACTCATCTACGCCCACCAGACCGTCGATCAGGACGACGCCTGGCGGACCCACAGTACGATCTACGCCAAACCCTGGCATGGAACGGTTCCCGGCACCGACCTGGAACGGATTCTCGATCCATTGCGTCACCTCGATTACCTCCAATATCACGCCGTCAAACTCACCGGCTTTATCGAGGAAATCCACGGCCACGTTTCCTACCAGTCTCTGAACGACGACGAGAGCCGCCTCCGCGCCGATGGCCGCCGCGAAATTCAAGGGACCTACGTCGACACCCTGGGGCTCTCACTCCAGTTCCAAAGCCCTACCTCCGTCGGCCGCTGGGTTTATGGCGCCGAGTACTATCGCGATTGGGTCGATTCCTTCTACCGGCGCTATTCCGCCACCGGCAGCCTCCAGCAAACCCGCCGCCAGGGTCCCGTCGGCGACGGCTCCCGCTATGACCTCGCCGGAGCCTACATCCAGGACACCATCCCTCTCTGGAACGACCGAATCGAACTGACCCTGGGCGGCCGCTACGACCTCGCCTCAGCCGACGTCGGTCGGGCCGAAAGCCCCGGCACCGCGGCCCCCCTCTCCTTCTCCGATTCTTGGGACAATCTCGTCGGCAGCGGACGACTTCTGGCAAAGATCGACGAGGAAGGCCGTTGGCGCCTCTTCGGCGGCGCTTCCCAGGGATTCCGGGCGCCCAATCTCTCCGACCTCAGCCGGTTCGACATCGCCGAGGCCGGTGAAATAGAAGTCCCCGTCTTCGACCTTGAGCCCGAGAACTTTGTTTCCATCGAAGCCGGCCTCCGCACCCATTGGGGCCCAGTCCGGGCCGAAGCCGCCGTCTACAAGACATGGATCGACGATCAAATCGTGCGGGTCCGGACCGGAACGACCGCTCCCACGGGCGAATCCATCGTGACCAAGAGGAACTCGGGCGACGGCTTCATTCATGGCGCTGAAGCATCCGTCTTCGCGGATCTCTCCGAAAACTGGCTGCTCTGGGGCACGTTCTCGTGGATGGAAGGGTCACTCGACACTCCGCTTCAAGCCAACGGCCCCACCGTCACCGAACCGGTCAGCCGGCTGATGCCTCGGACCCTCCAGGTGGGGCTGCGCTGGGAGGGCGCCGATCGCAAGTTTTGGGCGGAATTCGCCAGCACTTTCGCGGTTCTCCAGGACCGACTTTCGAGCGCCGACCAACGCGATGTTCAACGGATTCCCCCCGGCGGAACTCCCGGCTACGAGGTGTTCCATCTGCGCGGCGGCTGGCGCACCAGCCGCAACAGCTCCCTCACCCTCGCCCTCGAAAACCTCTCCAACGCCGATTACCGCATCCACGGCTCAGGCCTCAACGAACCGGGGCGAAACCTCATCGTGGGTCTCGACCTGCACTTCTAACCTCCAACAACGTCAGCGCCGCTTCCCGGATGGCCTCCAACAATTCCATCCAATCCTGCGCCGTCGTGTACCAGCCGGCACTGAACCGCAGCATGCGATCGCTCTCGTCAGGTCGGTAACCCATCGCCGCCAGCACCGACGACGGCTTCTCCTTGCCTCTAGCGCAGGCGCTTCCCGTCGACACCGCAAAACCGACTCGACCCAGCCGCACCACCCAGCGCCGCCGACAATCCGCCGCCGTCGGCATCAGCGCGGCCACGATGTTCCAGAGCCGGTCCGTCGCTTAGCCCACGATCTCGACGCCCGGTAATTCAGCCTTCAGCGCATCGATATCTCTTCCTCCCTCTCCCTCCGGAGCAAAGCGAAGGTGGGAGAGGGTCGGGGTGAGGGCTCCCCTCCCCGGTTCATGGCCTCAATGCGCGTCCAAAATTTGGAGGCTCTCTCTCCATGAACCGACGAAGGGTCCCCTTCCCCAGCCCCGGAGGGGCGATCAGAAGCGCCGTTCCAGGACGAGTCGCAGTCCGATTCGGCAAGCCCCAACCTAACGCGTCATGATCTGTCGCCCCTCCGGGGCTTGGATTCCCTTTCAACCCATCACCCATGGCTCACGCCATGGGCTTCTGTTCTTTCGGCCCTCCGGGCCTCCCCCTGAACCGTCCATCTCTTCCTCCCTCTCCCTTCCCGCGGACGCGGGATGGTAGAGACGGATCAGGTGCTTCTTCACCACCTCGACCTGCTTGGTCAGCTCGAACAGGGCCTTCAGGATTTCTGTTTGCACCGGAGGGCGTTCGAGGTGACCCACGTCGCCATGCATCGACGTCACGACCTTGGCGATCTCGTCGCAACGATCCCGCAACTGCCGGACTGCCTCATCTCGATCCATGGCGTCCATCGTGCATGCCTCACCGCGCCCCACCAAGGCACAGAATGTTCCCTTTCGTTCGGCTAAGCCGTGAAAGTGGTTTTGGCGCGCGCTTGACGGCTCAGGGCTCGCGGCGACCCGGACGCTCGGCACCTCATCTCGGGCCAGGATTGTCAGCAACTCGGCCTCCAAGTGTCGTCGTTGCCTGCGATTGCGGGTCTGGGCCAGGATAGAAGGCACCCAAAAACGGCCGTGACTGACCCCAGGGCCCGGACGCTCTGTCCTTCCTGGGGTCCCGCCACCCCCTCCGCGCGGGGGCTGAGAATCAAAAGTCCACCAGTTAGATCTGACCCCAGTGCCCACCTCCTAGCGGCAGAACCCAATGTTGGTACCAGCCCCCATTAAAACTTCTTTTTCTCCGCCTCCCGCTCACGCAGCCTGATTCCCCAGTTTTGCACCGCAGCGATCAGTTTGTGCCGTACTTCCGGTACGTCACCGAAAACCCTAGATGTAGAATCATCCGACCATGCCGATCATCGTCCAGGCCTCCGAAACGAAGGAGAAGTACTCCGAACTGCTGCAAAAGGTCCGTGGCGGTGAAAGTTTCTCGATAACGCTGCATGGCACGGAATCTGCCGGCCTGGTGGCTGCATGTCGTCCCAGCAAGGAGCAGGTCCAGCGGACCATCGCGGACAACAAGGCTTCCCGCAGTGTTCTCAACCCGAGCGGCCGTCCAAAACGACGGTTCAAAGGCCTCGTCAACGAAGGCAGGCGATGGAACGTTGGTTGTACGAGGGGACTCGTGAACGGCACTACTTATAGGTCGACCTGGGCAGGAGGCATGGATGGACAAAGGTTAGACTGCCGTGGGGGCGCCTCTCGCGGCTTGGCGGCGGGCCGCACGCTGCCATGGCTGGTCGTTTTGTCGTGGGTCTGGAGTCTGGGACCTCTCGACTTGGCGAAAGCGGCGACGCGAACGCCGGGACTGGTCGACGAGTCCTACCACGCCGAGTTTCTTCCCGGCGAGCGTCCCAAACGGATCGTAGCCCTCAGGGATGGCTCGGTATTCGCCCTACTGGACTGGTTCAACACCGATCTGAACCGGTTTCCATTGGTGCTTCGTTTTCTACCCAATGGGGATCGCGATCCTGGGTATCGGGCTCCGGTCCTCGGGCTGAGCGAGACCCATCGGATTGAATCGATGGAAATTGGACAAGATTGGAATGTTTTCTTGGGAGGATGGATGGATTCCAAACTCCAGGGGAACGGTCCGCGTCAGGAAGGCCAGAGGAGGGCTGCCCTACGATGTCTGAAACCGGATGGGACTTGGAACGACGAGTTCAACGCGAATGCTCCGGATTTCGAAGAAATCGACCTGATCCATCCGCTCGAAGACGGAGGGGTCTGGATCTCCGGCAAGCATCGCGAGGATGGCCCGAGGGTTCTAACGCGCCTGGATGCAAAGGGCATGGTGATCAACCGAGGGTGGAGCGTCGAACGTCCCGGTTGGTTCGGAGTCCGTTCGATGGTGAATCAATCGGACGGAAAATGGGTCATCGCGGGCGAGATACGCTGTTCGGAGATGCTAGGAATCGTCGGGCTAGCGCGCCTGCATCCGGACGGAGGATTGGACGCGTCTTTCTTGCCCCAGCCCCAGCCGCCCAAGGGGGTCTCGTTGGCACTGGTTCGTTCCGCGGTCGGACTTGGCGACGGGAGTATCCTGGCCAGTGGAGTGTTCGTCGGCGTGGGCACGCATAGCACGCTCTCGCTAGCGCGCCTTTTGGATTCGGGTGAGCCTGACGTACGATTCCGTGTCCGATCCATCGACAACTTCGTCGAGCAAGCGTGGGGAGATTCGGACGGCAGAATACTAATTCGAGGTTCGTTCGGGAAGGTGGGGGGCTTCGTCCGACGCGGGTTCGCTCGTCTCCTGTTCGATGGGACGCTGGATACCGGGTATGCCGTCGAACTTCCGGACACGGACCTGGTCGAGATCGTGGAAGCCTCGCAGGAAGGTATACCGCACCTGGCCGTGTTGAGGCAGGAACTCGGGCGACCTCACACGAGCTTTGTCGTTCGCCTGTTGGCTGGAGCCAGCCCTGCCTCCGCAGAGCCAGCATTCGCGAGACAGCCCTCCGGCGGCGCCTATCGTGTGGGGGCCGCGCACGAGTTCGCTCCTGTCCTTCGTTGTCCTATCGGGACGCGATTCCTATGGGAGCAAAACGAGGTTCCACTCCAAGGCGCGACGAACGCGTTCCTCTCACTTCCTCGTTTGGGTACCTCTCACTCCGGAACGTACCGCCTCCACCTCTCCTCCGCGACCGGGAGTACTATCAGTGGACCGGCCTACCTCGTCGTAGAACCCACGATCGCCGCCCCGGGTTGGCCTGATCTTTCCACCCGCTTCAACGGCGGGCCGAACGGCATGGTCAGAGCTCTTTTGAACCTTCCCGACGGCCGCGTGCTCGTGGGCGGGAGATTCGGATGTTTCGGAGAAAGATTCACCGGAGCCATGGCCATATTGGATGGGAATGGTGACGTCGAGTATGGGCTGACCAACTCGTTCATAGCTCTTGGGAGTGTCGAGGTTCTCGAACTGGATCCCGACGGACGCGTTCTCGCCGCGGGTTCGGGAATTTTTTCGACTTCGACTGGCGTACGAAGGCGATCTCTGGCGCGACTGAACGCCGACGGAACCCTGGATCCGGGATTCGACGCTCGGCTCGTCCCCGGTTCCTCGGTGGACAAAGTCGTGTGCCTCGCTGACGGTTCATACTTGGTAGCAGGGCGACTGGTGTTCGATTGGAAGAGTCGAACTGAAGTTTCCCTTGTCCGGTTGCTCCCGAATGGCACTCGGGATCCCGGTTACGTGAACCCGTTCTGGCCAGATGCTGGGAGACCAGAGTTTCTTCGGCTGGATGGTGGCCGGGTCGTCGCGCTACATGCTCTCCAAGTTCCTACTTAGCCGGAATCGGCACGTGTCTCTCACCTCACGCCGGACGGGCAGATCGACATCGCGATTCCCACCATCACCCTATCCCGTTCGGGGCCGATGTGGTGGTTGAGAGACAAAATGGATTCCTTCCGAATCATTGGCCAATTCCGCTGCGCCAGTGCCAACGGTGCGGAAATCGAGAACCATGCCCTGGTGGAACATGGAAGAATGAACCGCTCCGACGAAGACATGTCACTGGCTCCGACTAATTGGGGATACACGGCGATCCGAGACCGTGCGGGAAGAATCCTCTTCAAAGGCTTGGGCAATGTCCTCCGATTTGACTCGGGAAAATCGGACAAGTCCTTTCGATGTGAGACTGACGGAGGGATTCAAGCCATGATCGAGGATCGGTTCGGGAATATTTATATAGGAGGCAATTTTTCCCGCGTAAACGGAGCCGCTTTCCCGAAACTCGCCAGGCTTCTCGCCGAGGGAGGTTGTCAGCCATACCTCGTAGGACCGTTCCGAACGGAGTTCGGCATCCGGCTTGAATTGGAGACACACGACGGATGGCAATACGCACTTCAGTCGAGCGAGGCATTGGATCGCGACGAATGGATCGAAAGAACTCGATTCGTCGGCCAGGGGCGTCGCGAGATTCTAGAGGATTTGCAGGAATCCAAGGCGGCATCGGGCAGGTTTTACCGCGTCCAAGTGGTGCAGTCACCCGAACTGGACTCGGAGTTCGGCAACCCGGAGTTCCGACCAGGATATCCAAAACCCCGTTGATCCGAGCCGTGGGCTGGCAGGCGAGCTCACTCGTTTGAGATGCGCAAGACGCTTCGTGAGTGGCGGCTCCGGACTTGCGTGCCTTGGGTTTCCGTGTCGAATCCATAGCTCCTGACATAGGGATCTTGTTTTCGCGGTTTTACTGAGAGAATTCGCGATTTGGCCGCAAGGGGGTGCGGACCCAAACCTGTCGGCTTTTTGCTCCGCATCCGCCACCCCGGCCGCGGTCACTGCGGACCGCGATCCTACCAATCGAAGCGGTGATCGCCTCCTGGCCCGCCTCGGTTTGCTCGACGACGCGCCTCCGCTTTTTGGCTCGGCGCACGCGGTACCAAGGGCCGGCGTACTCCAGGCGGTGCCGGCCCTGATGCGGAGCGGCACCTTCGACTGCGCGCAGCAGACCTACGGGAGTTTAGGACCGGCGTTTTTCGGTCTGCGCACCACGGCTCCTGACTCTCCTCTTCATGGCGTTGTGGCGCATCAAGCGCCCCGAGGCGCTCAAGGAACATTCGCCCGCGGACTTGGGGCGGGTGCTGGGCGTGGATCGCGCTCCAGAGGTCAAGACCCTCCGTCGCAAGCTTGGCCGCCTGTCCTCCTACCAGCGGGCGGCCCAGTTCGGGCAGGCTCTTGCCCGCCAGCGCGTCGATCTGCGAGGCGAGGCATTAGGCTTTCTCTATCTGGACACTCGATTTCCCGGCTCCTCCCTGCGCTTGCGCCATGCTGTCCGAGAGTCGGCTTGACGACAAAAGCGGACATTCAACCACCCCCCTATGTCAGAGGTTCTCGATTCATCGCGCTCATCGTGCGTCTCGTGACTTGCGCCAGCAAGGCGCGGATCCTCAGGGTGAGACACAAATCTCGACATGAAATCCTTCTTTCCAGGCATGGCCGCCCTACGAGTCCTCGACCGACCTGAATGATCCGGTTCTGAACCAGCGACGAATCTTCGTCGTTGGCAACATCACCGAGTTCACCGCCGCCGATACGATCCGGCAATTGCTCCACCTCGATACCCAAAATCATGACCCTATTCGCCTCTACCTGATGACCCCCGGAGGTGACCTCAAGGCCGTGTTTGCCGTCGTGAACACTCTTGAGATGATCCAGTCCAAGGTCGAGACGTACGCCCTGGGCGAATGCAATTCAGGTGGAGCTGCTCTGCTGGCCGCCGGCACCGGCGAGCAGCTCGCCTTTCAGGATTCCACAATCGTCATCCACGGCCTGGAAATGAAACGGAGACCCCCCGCCCGCTATGTGGAATTGACGCAGGAAGCCTACACGGCATTCTGGCGGCAACACGCGCACCTCCCCGAGGACTGGCTGCCCGTGCCTCCCGGGAAGCTCTTCATCCTCTCCGCACAGGAAGCCCTTGACTACGGCGTCATCGACCGAATCCTCCCCAAACATCGGAGCTAACTCTTGCTTCCAAGCATTCACTCCATTCCGACCTGAGCTATGCCTGCGCCGCACTTTGATCGAGCCAAGGACAACCCGCTGTCGCTGAAAACCCCGCCCGGCACGGCATAGTTCACCATGCACACCGACACCAAGGAGAGAGTTCACATCCTTGTCTGCACCGTCGGAAAGACGGTGCTTCACTACGATGCACGGTGCATCCCGGACCTGCACGCGATGCTCAAAAAGCACGGCGACTGGATGGAGTCGGGAGGAACCGACGAACAGAAACCCGCCAAGGAAGGCACCCTCGAAGCCTGGGGACGTTACAGCAACAATCCCATCGGCGGGTGGTACGGCCTCAAGAAAGGCCTGCGCGGTCGTTTCAGCGTCTACCTTCCTCCGCTCATGGAATTTCTCGGCCTGTGTGAGTTGGAGCACCATCCAAAGAACAACCGGATCCGGGCAAAATAGGCACTCCCGCAACGCAATGCGTCAGGGCGGACCGTTTCCATCGAGTACGGCTTCGGAAGCTTTGCTCGGATGCCACCTCGCCGTGGCCTCCGATCCCGACGCTTTCAACGCCGTCCACCTCATGGTTGCCCTGACCAAAAATCCCCGCGTTGCGGTCCATCGGTTCACCCGGTAGCCTGACCCCTCTATGTACGAAGTGCTGAAAGAATCCCTCGCCGCCGCCGCCGCCAAGGTCGCCAGTCTGCGGAGGTTTCTTTGACGTACCTCGAAAACAGGCCCGCCTCGCCGAAATCGAGGCGTCGATGACCAAGGACACCTTCTGGACCAACCAAGAACAGGCCCAGAAGCTGATCGGCGAATCGAACGAGATCCGACGCAAATCTGATCCCGTCCTTGCCGCCGAACGCCAGTCCCGCGACCTCGCCGAGACCCTTGAGTTGATCACCCTCGAACCCGAGGAGGCCCACCCGCCTCTCATCACCACCTTCGAACGCGATCTCGAACGCTTCCGCCGAGAACTCGACGCCACCGAGATCGATCTGCTCCTCGACGGCCCCCACGACGCCCGCCCCGCCATCCTCAGCATCAACGCCGGCGCCGGCGGCACCGAGGCCTGCGACTGGGCCACCATGATGTGGCGCATGTACCAGCGCTGGGCCGAACGCCGAGGCTGGAAAGTCGACGTCACCGACCTCGTCGACGACGACGAAAAACGCATCAAAAGTGTAACCCTCCGCATCGATGGTCATAACGCTTACGGGTTCACCAAGGCCGAGCGTGGCGTCCACCGCCTGGTTCGCATCTCGCCCTTCGATTCCAACAAGCGCCGCCACACCAGCTTCGCGAGCGTCGACGTGATCGCCGAAATCGAGGCCGCCGAAGAGAGCGACCTCGTCATTCCGCCGGTCGAACTTCACACCGACACCTACCGTTCCGGCGGCAAAGGCGGACAGAACGTGAATAAGGTTGAAACCGCCGTCCGCATCACCCACATCCCGACCGGCCTCGTTGCCGCGTCGCAAAACGAGCGCTCCCAGCACCAGAACCGCGCCATCGCCATGCGCATGCTCCTGGCCAAACTCTTCGCCCTGCGCGAGGACCAGAAGCGCGCTGAAATGGAACGGTTCTACGGCGAAAAAGGCTCCATCGGATGGGGCAACCAGATCCGCAGTTACGTCCTCCAGCCCTATCGCATGGTCAAAGACCTCCGCACCGGCTGCCAGACCAGCGCCACGGACGCCGTCCTCGACGGTGACCTCGACGAGTTCGTCCAAGCCTGGCTCCGCGCCGGGTGCCCCGCCAAACGCCAGCACGGCATCAAGGAAGACGAGGACTGACCCCGTCACCACGCTGGTCCCGTTGTCGCCCCCGTCCGATTCCATGTCCATCCTCGACACCATCGTTGCCGAGAAGGAGCGCGAGATCGCCTCCCTCCCCGTCACCACCGATCCGCTCGCTACCCTCCAGGCGGCCATTCAACGCCTGGGGCCCCGGCGCGATTTTTTCGGCGCCCTCCGCCATCCCCACCACCCACCCACGGCGCTCATCGCCGAGATCAAGAAAGCCTCACCCTCCGCCGGAATCATCCGCCCGGACTTCGACCCAGTCCGCATCGCCCGGGATTACGAATCTGCCGGTGCCGACTGCCTTTCCGTCCTCACGGACGAGAAGTTCTTCCAAGGTTCCCTGACCTTTCTGAAGGCCGTCCGGGAAGCCGTCCAACTGCCGCTGCTGCGGAAAGACTTCATCATCGACGACCGCCAGATCGTAGAAGCCGTCGAAGGGGGCGCCGACGCCATTCTGTTGATCGTCGCCATCCTCGATGATGAACGCCTTCGCCGATTCCACCGCCTGGCCACGACCGCCGGTCTCACCGTGCTGGTGGAGGTCCATGACGAGGCCGAACTCGATCGCGCCATCGCCTCGGAAGCACGCCTGATCGGGGTCAATAATCGCGACCTGAAGTCGTTCAAGGTCGACCTCGGCACCACTGAACGCCTCGCGGATCGCCTGTGGGCCTCCCGTTCCCCCACCGGCACCCTGCTCGTCGCCGAAAGCGGCATCCACACCCCGCAGGATCGACAACGCCTCGCCACCTGCGGCGCGCGCGCCATTCTGGTCGGGGAATCCCTGATGCGTCACCGAGACATCCCCGCCAAAGTCCGCGAATTGATGGGGTGAACGCTATCGAACCTTCACCTCGAACGCGCGGATCTTGGCCCAGCGCTCGACCTTGGTTGTGCCCTGATAGACTTGGAGACTGACCTTCGGAGCCCCTTTCACTGGCAGGTCACACGCGCCCGCCACTTTCCATTCGGTCATCGCTGGCGTCCGGAACGCACCCTGGATCTGGTTGCCTTCCACCAGGAAGCGGACATCCACCACGAAAGAATCCAGCGGAATGATCGCGAGGGTCTGGGTCCGGTCCGCTTCTTCCCGGCCCATCACGATACTCAGCTTCCCGTCGACCAACTCCTGCCCGATCTTCACCTGGTGGCTGTCGTCGTAATACCAGACAAGGTCCACCTGCTCGTACTGTTCGGTCGGCTGGTTCTCAACCCGCACAGACACTTCCACCGGACCGTCCGCTGGATTCGGCATTGATCGCACGAAGGTGTTCCTGGCGTCGTTCGACCCGCCCCACATGTTGCCCGGCAACACCCGCACTTCGAGGGCGTCCGCCGTGACCCGCCACGCATCCTTTTGTTCCCGAAGGATGGTCCAACCGGGCCCCAGCGCGCCCTTGAAGTCATCCCGAAATCCCGGAGCCGCAGCTTCCAGCGAAAGCCCTCCCAAAATGACCCAGCCCAATGTGATTGATGAACCGAATCTCATGGTGGGGTCACGCTCCGCCTCCCCGGAGTCCTTCGCAAGCGCCCAGTGACCGCGAAGCCGACGTCACGGGGTAGGCCATCCCGCAGCGATGCCAGAACGTTGCCGGGGGCCGCAGACCTCCGGAACCCAGCGAGAAGCCGGACGACCCCGCATGGGGTCGCAGGTGACCAAGGCCAGGTCAGCCCCTCGCACCCCTGGAGGGTATGCCTCCGATTCCCCAACATCCCGCGATCACGCGTGCGCTGTGTGATGCCCGTCGTCGTGCCCATGACCACCATGGTGCTTGATGTGCTCCGCATCCGCCTTGGCCTGCTCAGCGATGACCCTGTCCGGATTCTCGTCCTGCTCGGAGCTCAGCCACCATTTCATCCAGAAAAAGAACGCGGTCGGCAGGCTGGCTCCGACGAGTGCGATCACCAGAAGGTTGAAGGACGGAACCAGCCAGCCCAACACCGGGGAGAAAATCATCGTCGTCATCGTTCTACGCCCTTCAATGCCCGGTCCCCGCTCCCGCCGCAAGCCCGCAGGGATGACACCCCGCCCCGCGGTTGCATCCGTCCCTGTCCGTGAAATAATGGTGGCGATGTTGCGCCGACCCACTTCAACCCGGTTTCCCACCCGCCAAGTCGCCGCCGTTTCCTTCGCCCTTCTCACACTGGCGACCCGCGCTGCATCCCACGCCGCAGCCCCACCCCCCACCACGCCCACTCCTCCCGCGGCTTCGCTTCAGTTCAACCGCGACATCCGCCCCATCCTTTCCGACAACTGCTTCGCCTGCCACGGCTTCGACTCCAAGACCCGGAAAGCCGGTCTTCGTCTTGACCTCGCCGAAGGCGCCTTCTCCCCTGCCAAGAGCGGCAAAACCGCCGTCCAACCCGGCAATCTCACCGCCAGCGAACTTTGGACCCGCATTCTCACCACCGACGCCGACGACCTCATGCCGCCGGCCGACTCCCATAAAAAGCTCACCCCTGAGCAAAAGGACCTGCTCAAGCGATGGATCGAGCAAGGTGCTCCCTACCAAAAACACTGGTCGTTTGAGCCACCTGTCCACCACCCGCCCGCCACCCTGAGCAAGGGTCCGCAACCTCAGAACGCAGTCGACCGCTTCATCGCCGGCCGGCTCGAAAACGAAGGGCTGTCGCTTTCACCCGAGGCACCCGGTGAAACGCTGATACGTCGGATCACGTTCGACCTCACTGGCCTTCCCCCGACCCCGGAGGAAACCCAGGCCTTCCTCGCCGATACCGCGCCGGGTGCCTATGAACGTCTCGTCGACCGCCTCCTGAATTCACCGCGGTACGGCGAGCAGATGGCCCGTCACTGGCTGGATGTCGCCCGTTACGCCGACACCCACGGTCTCCACCTCGACAACGAACGCCAGATGTGGGCCTGGCGTGATTGGGTGGTGCGCGCCTTCAACGACAACCAGCCCTTCGACGCCTTCACCGTCGATCAGATCGCCGGGGATCTCCTTCCCAACCCCACCCAGGACCAACTCATTGCCACCGGCTTCAACCGTAACAACGTCACCACCAGCGAAGGCGGTTCCATCGACGCCGAGTTCATCTTCCGCTACGCCGTCGATCGCACCGCCACAACCGTCCAAGCCTGGATGGGCCTCACCGCCGGTTGCGCCGTCTGCCACGACCACAAATTCGATCCGATCTCCAAGCAGGAGTTCTATTCCCTGTACGCCTTCTTCCACAGCGCCGCCGACCCGGCCATGGACGGCAACATCGCCACCACGCCGCCCACCCTGAAACTCAAGTCGCCCGAGGACGACGAGCTCCTCGCCCGATTCGACCGCGCCATTGCCGACGCGAAAACCCGTCTTCCACTCGCTCTCGCCCAGGTCACCTACTCGGATCCCGCCGCTCAATCTCCTGCGCCGCCCGCCCGCACCCTGGCCAACGTCTGGGCCGACGACGACCTGCCCGCCGGCTGGAAAGTCAATGCGTCCCCTGGCGCCGCCACCCAGACCGTCACCGCCGAGAACGGCCAGGTTGCGAGCGGCAAGCGCGCCTGGAAGCGCCAGGACAATGGGCTCGCCCAGGACGTCTTTGAAGGCGGGACACCCATGGAGATTCCCTCCGGAGGCCGACTCTTCGCCTCCGTCTATCTCGACCCCGCCCATCCGCCCAAAGCCATCATGCTTCAGTACCGCACGAGCGACTGGAAGCACCGGGCCGTTTGGGGCGACTACGACGTCATTCCGTGGGGCGCCGCCAATACCACCGAACGTGTCCAGCAGGGGCCGCTCCCTTCGGCGGGTTCATGGGTCGTGGTTGAAGTCGACGCCACCGCCCTCGGCCTCAAGCCTGGGGACAAGATCAACGGCTTTGCCCTCACCCAGTTCGGCGGCACGGTGTTTTGGGACAAGATCGGTGTTTCCGGCCGCATCGACCCGGCCACCGACCCACGCCATTCGTTTGCCGTCTGGCTGCGCCAATTCGAGGGCAAACCCTCCAAGGACCTCCCCGGCGAACTCCGCAGCATCCTCGGTGAAACGGCGCTCGACCAGCGCACCCCAGAACACGAACGCGCCCTCCGCGAACATTTCCTCACAAGGATCTGCGCCGATACCCGCCCTGTCTTCGACCCGATTCTGGGCGACATCGCCGCGGCCCAGAAGCGACGCAACGACTACGAGGGCGCCATTCCCACCACCTTCATCTGGCGTGACATGGATACGCCGAGGGAAACCTTCGTCATGGAACGTGGCGCCTATGATCGCCCCGGGGAACGCGTCTTCCCACGCGTGCCGGCCGCGCTGCCGCCCTTGCCGCAGACGAACAATCCCACCCGGCTCGATCTCGCCCGCTGGCTCGTCTCCGAGGCCAACCCGCTGACCGCCCGCGTGACCGTGAATCGCTTCTGGCAACAGTTCTTCGGCATCGGCCTGGTGAAGTCCTCCGGCGACTTCGGTTCCCAAGGGGAACCGCCCAGCCACCCCGAATTGCTCGACTGGCTGGCGCTCCACTTCCAAGCCATGGACTGGAACATCAAGGCCTTCGTCCGCCTGCTGGTCACCTCGAACGCCTACCGGCAATCCTCCCGGATCACGCCCGAACTCCTCCATCGGGACCCCGAAAATCGACTGCTCGCCCGCGCCTCGCGCTTCCGTCTCGACGCCGAACAAATCCGCGACAACGCCCTCTTTGTCAGCGGTCTGCTCGTCAAGGACATGGGCGGGAAGGGCGTCAAACCGTACCAACCCCCGAATATCTGGGAGCCCGTGGGATTCGTAGGTTCCAACACGCGCGACTACCGCCAGGATGCCGGCTCCGCCCTCTACCGCCGCAGCCTCTACACCTTTTTCAAACGGACCGCCCCACCGCCATTCATGTCCGCCTTCGACGCCCCCAATCGCGAACAGATCTGCACCCATCGTGATCGTTCCAACACCCCCCTCCAGGCCCTCCAGTTGATGAACGACGTGCAGCACTTCGAAGCCGCCCGTGCCCTAGCCGAACGCATGCTCCGCGACGGCGGCCCCACACCCGAGGACCGACTCGGCTACGGTTATCGCGTCGTCCTCGCCCGAGACCCCGCCGCGGAGGAACTCGCGATCCTCCGGCAGGCCCTCGCCAGCCACCTCGCTCGCTATGCGGCCGATCCCGCGTCCGCGCGCGACGCCATCTCTTACGGCGAATCCCGCCCGTCCACGCAGCTTCCCGCCAGCGAGCTCGCCGCCTACACCCTCACCGCCAACCTGATTCTCAACCTGGACGAAACGCTCACGCGCAACTAGTCCACGCGGTTGTTCACCCCCGTTACCCCTCCCATCATGAACCCGCTTCAGACCTACCAGAACCTGCAAACCCGGCGGCAGTTCTTCGGCGATGCCGGCCTCCGACTCGGCGGCGTCGCCCTCGGCTGGCTCATCGCCAATGGCGCGGGGCGCTCCCGCCTCCTCGCCGCGGACGCCCCAGCGCGGGTTCACCCCGGCCTTCCGTCGCTCCCTCACTTCGCCCCCAAGGCCAAGTCGATCATCTATCTCCACATGAACGGGGCGCCCTCCCAGATCGATCTCTGGGATTACAAACCCCAACTCCAGGCCCACTTCGACAAGGACCTGCCGGACTCCGTCCGCATGAGCCAACGCCTGTCCACCATGACCAGCGGACAGAATCGGTTCCCCGTCGCACCGTCGAAGTTCGCCTTCCAGCAACACGGCAAATGCGGTCGTTGGGTCAGCGAACTGCTCCCCCACACCGCCGGGGTCGTCGACGAACTCGCCGTCATCAAGTCGGTTCACACCAACGCCATCAATCATGACCCCGCCTGCACGTTCGTGATGACCGGCAACGAGATCCCCGGCCGTCCCAGCATCGGTTCATGGCTCGCCTACGGTCTCGGCAGCGAAAGCAACGATCTCCCCGCGTTCGTCGTATTCACCCCGTCCTTCCCCTCCACCGGCAATGGTCAGGCCCTGTACCACCGTCTCTGGGGCAGCGGTTTTCTGCCCACCAGCTACAGCGGCGTCGCCCTCCGCGGTGCCGGCGATTCGGTTCTCTACCTCCAAAATCCTCCCGGCGTGTCGACCCGCGATCGCCGGAAGATGCTCGACGCATTGAATGAGCTGAACGCCCGCAGTTTCGCGTCCTACGGCGATCCCGAAATCCAAAGCCGCATCGCCCAATACGAAATGGCCTTCCGCATGCAGGCCAGCGTCCCCGACCTCACCGATATCTCGAAGGAGTCCGAGGCCACCCGGGAGATGTACGGCCAGGACGTCAATCGTTCCGGCAGTTTCACCCACTCCGCCCTGCTCGCCCGGCGCCTGATCGAACGCGGCGTCCGCGTGGTTCAGATCCTCCACCGCGGCTGGGATCAGCACGACAACCTGCCCGTCGCCCTCAAGAACCAGTGCGGCGACACCGACCAGGCCGTTGGCGCGCTGATCCGCGATCTCAAGCAACGCGGCCTGCTGGATTCCACGCTCGTTGTGTGGGGCGGTGAGTTCGGCCGCACCGTGTATTCCCAGGGCCGGTTGACCGCCGACACGTACGGGCGCGATCATCATCCGCGCAATTTCTGCATGTGGCTCGCCGGCGCCGGCATCAAGGGCGGCATGAGCTACGGCGAGACCGATGACTTCAGCTACAACATCGTGGAAAACCCGGTCCACGTGAACGACCTGAACGCGACGATCCTCCACTGCCTCGGCATCGATCACGCACGATTCACCTACAAGTTCCAGGGCCTCGACATCCGCCTCACCGGCGTGGAACACGCCAAAGTGGTCGAACCCGTGTTGGCGTAAGGTTCACGGGTTCTGGCGTCGTCTTCATCGGGACCTGGGATGACCTCAACAGGCAACCCGACGGCGTACGACCGCACGAGACCACTTCCCTGGCCCGCCCCTCGTCTTTGACTCTCATACTTGCGCCGCGGCTATGGCCTCAGCAGACTGAATTCTCCGATCCAAGCTGATGCTCTTCAATTCGACGGAATTCCTAAGGTTCTTTCTGATCTTCCTGGCCTGCTACATCGTCACTCGACGATCCTTACCGGCCCGCAACGCGCTCATCACTCTGGGCAGCTATTATTTTTACGCCGGATGGGATTATCGGTTTACCGCGCTGCTATTCCTCACGTCGCTGGTGGACTTCCACCTAGGCCAGCGGATCCAGGGAGCACGTTCGCCGTCACGACGGAAGCTCTACCTCGCCGCGAGCATGATCTCGAACCTGGCGGTGCTCGGCTTCTTCAAGTATGCGGACTTCGCGGTCGAGGCCGCGGCTAATGTTCTGGACGTGCTCGGGTTCGACATGCGACCCGTGCCGCTGGGAATCGTGCTCCCTGTCGGTATCTCCTTCTACACGTTTCAATCCCTTGGGTACACCGTTGACGTTTACCGAGGAACGATCTCCGCGGAATCGTCCTTCGTACGATTCGCGGGATATGTGGCCTTTTTCCCCCAACTCGTCGCAGGGCCTATCGAGCGAGCCAATCACTTGCTGCCGCAGTTCAGCCGCACGTTACTCGTCGACTCCGCCGACATCCTGCTGGGTGGGCGCCTCATCATCCAAGGATTATTCAAGAAGGTCGTGATCGCGGATTCGCTGGGTCGGCTGGTGGAGTTGTCCCATGGCGCGACCTACGTCGGGTCACCCGTCCTCCTGCTCGGAACGATCGCTTTCGGGTTTCAAATCTACTGCGATTTCTCCGGGTACAGCGACATCGCCAGGGGCTTAGCCCTGTGGTTGGGCTTCAAGCTAAGCCGGAATTTCGAACGACCCTACCTTTCCACCAGCATTCGAGACTTTTGGGGGACCTGGCACATGAGCCTCTCGACCTGGCTTCGCGACTATCTCTACATACCCCTCGGCGGCGGCCGGCACGGACGAAAGAGAATGATCGTCGCGCTCATGGTCACGATGGTCCTGGGCGGACTCTGGCATGGCGCGAGATTCAACTTCCTTCTCTGGGGATTGTGGCATGGTTTCGCTTTGGTCGTCTTTCACCTGTGGTCTCGCTGCCCGAGTTTGGCCGGCCGAGTTCCGGGCTGGGCGGGTTGGGCGATCACGATGATCGTGGTCTTCTATGGTTGGCTCCTTTTTCGGGCCTCGAGCGTTGATGACTTGTGGGTCTGGCATGCGACGCTCCTGTCGGATTGGCATTGGCCGCCATGGGGCGACACGTTTCTGCGTCAGGTTTGCTTGCTAGCGATCCCGCTGTTCCTGGCGGAGATCGTGCAAGGACGTCGAAGTCTCGACCGACTACCGAAGCCACTGCTGAATGTGCTCTCCGTTGCAGGAAACGCGCTGCTGCTTCTTGGCGTCATGGTCTTCTGGACCGACGATCCCCCGGCATTCATCTACTTCCAGTTCTAGACATGGACCCAATTGCCCATCAACGGCGAGAAATGGCCCGCATTCCCGGAGTCGCCAGTCATGCTTACCGCTTGACAGGCGGCGAACTTCGAAGGCTAGCACTTACCCTGGCGGCAGGGATCGGGTTGACTCTCAGCGCGATGCCGCTAGCCCGCGTCGGCTGGCTCACGCCGGACGTCGCGGCGCGCAATCCGGACGAGGCGGGATTTGAGTGGAAACGGCGCGCTGCGTCACGTCCCGGGGACAGCTCCGTGGTTATCTCTGGCGATTCATCCTGCACCACGGGCGTCGATCCCCTCGTGGTGGAGCGGGCGTCGGAGCCTCAGATCTCGTGTCTGAATCTGGGACTGATCATCGACTTGCCGCTCTGGACCTACGCGGACGCCTTGCAACGGGCAGTTACCGCGTCGAATGGTCGCGTGAAATTTGTCATCGTCTTGGTCTCGCCACAACGACTGGGGCATATCGTCACCGGGCCCTATTTCGAGAGCCTTTGGCTGTCCAGGCCCGAGCCAGTTGCCGATGGGAAATCCTTTCATGAGTACTTCGAACAGTGCACGGGGCTTTGGCGTGCCTCCCTCCCATTCCGCCTCGTCGAGAGGCCGCTGCGGGGCGAGGGACGAGGTTTGTACGGATTCCCTTCCGGAGTGACCCGGTTCACAGACGAGCACCGTGGCGCCTTCGTCGACTCTGGCGCGTACAGGTTTCGACATCGAGAGCAGCCCGAGGTGTTCGAGCCCACGGATGCGATCCGGGCCGAAGCGATCCGGTTCCGATCAACATGGAGAAGGCAGGTGCCTCTGGTCGTCGGAATTGCTCCCATTCCGTATTCGTATGCACCCGCGGATTACGCCGTTCAGCGCCAGCGGTTGTTGGGCTGGTTCCGGGAGGCACTGGGAGGCGATGCTGCCTTGGACACGCTTCCGGGCACACTCCAGGACGGCTTGTTCGCCAGCCCAACTCATCTCAACTCAAGGGGACAAGATGTCTTTTCGACCAGGATGGCTAGGGAATTGTCACGGTTACTCGCCGCTCCGTGAGAATGCGAAGGGAATAATGCAAAAAGCCGGCTGGAATTCAAAAGTAGACGTGTCGGAGGAACGGACCACCCCAACCCGCGCGATGCCCGAACACTGCATCTCCTTCGAGGGCCTCCACGCCTTCACCCGATCTGCCCTCCAGAAGACCGGCATGTCGGAAGGCGACGCCGCCACCGGCGCCGATGTGCTCGCCACCACCGACGCCTGGGGCATCCATACTCACGGCACCAAGAGCCTCGCGGGATACATGCGCCGTCTTCTGGCATCCGGTCTTCGTCCCCTGGGTCGCCCTCGCGTCATTCACGAAGGCGGTGCCTGGGCCGCCATCGATGGCGATTCCTCCCTCGCCATGGTCACATCGGCCTTCGCCATGCAAACCGCCATCGCTAAGGCACGTCAACAGGGCCTCGCCTACGTCGGCGTGCGCAATAGCTGCCACTTCGGCGCCGCCGGCTACTACGCCTGGCTCGCCGCGAAGGAAGGCCTGATCGGCATTGCCATGGCCAACGACATCCCATGCGTCGCCGCCCCGGGCTCGCGTGGCCCCATTCTCGGCAGCAATCCCCTCGCCTACGCCCTGCCCGTCGATGGCCTCCGCCCCGTCCTGCTAGACATCGCCACCGCCATCGTCGCGGGCGGCAAGGTCTACGCCGCCCGCGCCCGCGGCGAACCCATCCCTCCCGACTGGATTATCGACGCCCACGGACGACCCACCACCGATCCTACCGGATTCCCTCAGGTCGGTGCACTCCTTCCCATGGCAGGACACAAGGGGTATGGACTCTCGCTGCTGATCGAGTCGTTGAGCGGCATTCTCAGCGGCGCCGCCATGACCTGGGGCATCCGCAGTTGGGCCCACGACGATACCGCGCTTCCCTCCCTGCACGGCGCTGCGTTCCTCGCCCTCGACCCCGCCGTCATTGCGCCCGACGGCCGGTTTACCGCCCGCGTGCGCCTGTTGGTTGACGAAATCCATCAGTCACCCCGCGCCGACGGCGTGGAGCGTCTGCTCGTTCCCGGCGAACTCGAATGGGAACGTTACGACCGTTCTCAACGGGACGGCATCCACCTGCCGTCCGACGTCGCCGCCCAGCTCAACATCGCCGCCGAGCTGGGCGGACTTCCCTTGCCGTTCTATCGATCATCAGGGGTCAGTTCTTGATTTTGTATACTTCTCCTTCTCGAAGCTCACCCAGCTCAGAGCCAAACTGAATGCCACTATGAAGAACTGACCCCTTTTCCCGCGTTGGGACCATGAACCGTTGAATGAGGAGAGTCGCAAGCGGCCCTCATCCCGGCCTTCTCCCGGGGGGAGAAGGAGAATGCGCACCACGGGTTTCGAAGAGCAGGACCAAGGGTTTGCTGGAATGGGATTTGACGGCTCGGACGGTCGGGCTCCAGCGAGGAGTTGCGGGTGATACGCGACTCCCTCTCCCTCCGGGAGAGGGTTGGGGTGAGGGAGCCCTTTCCAACCCTCGCAACCGCTGACTGGCCCGGTTCATGGAGAACCCCAGAGGGGCGATAGAAGCGGACGCGTTGGGGATGGTTCCGGGGCAACGGAGGACGAGCGGCACCGGTCCTGTGTTTCTGATCGCCCCTCCGGGGCTTGAAATCATTCGGAACGGCGGCCCCATGGCTTACGCCATGGGCTAAAGTCTGGACGCCCCTCCGGGTCTTCGGAACGGGACCATTCGCCAGTTCATGGAGAGGGAGAACCTCCCATTCTTGGACGCGCATTGAGGCCAGTAACCGGAGCACTCGGGACCGCACCTGCGACCCCCAACCAACCTCTCGTGCTCTCGCACATTGCAAAGCGGTCCTTATTTCGGCTCGGCCTGCGGTAGCAGATTCCCTGCCGGATCGATGAACGTCGCGGTCACAAAAGCCACGGTCACCCGGGTACTGGGAGACGCCTTCTCCTCCAGTGCAGGAATCGGCTGCTCTTCCCCCAACCGAAACGGCGCCATCGTCGGCTTCACCAAGTTGAGCATCGCGGTCTCTCCACTGCGGAGGCGCGGTCTCGCCCTGGCCTCGCTCACCGAAATGTTGGGTCGCCGAGGTTCCCCATCGTCGTATCCGAGGAATTCCTTCTGGGTCACCCGCAGGCGCAGGACAAGGTGTGCATCGTCAGCACCTTGTTCAGGTGTCACATCCAACGTCGCTCCAAACGATTCCTCCCGATCCGCCTCCTCTCCAGGATCGCGGATCATCAGTTTCTCATACTGCTCCACCGCCGCCTGCCGCCCGACCAACGTGGTCACCCTCGGCGCCGTTGAGCGATGCTTGGCAGGAACCCATTGAGAGATCTGCTGCCATACCTGACGAAATCGTTCCGCCGACAGGACCTCCCATTGCCCCTCCCCACGCGGAAAGAGCTCTTTCAACTTCGGATGCGAGAAGCTCACGAACCGTGCTTCGATCTGCACCATCGGCGGCACCACGGTGAGAACCTCAACTACCTTTTGCACCGTATCCACACCCCGTTGGTCCGTTCGCACCATCAACCGACCTTTTCGAGCTTCCAAAAGAAACGCCGCCGGAGGCTCAAACGTCACTCCAGCGGCCTTGAGCATTTCCTCCAGTGCCTGATTCCACGCTTCGGGTGAATCGCCCAATGGCTTGCCACTCAGCTGTTCCAAACCGTCCACGAATGCCGGCAGGTTCAGACGCCACACACGCGTCACCAGATTCGTCGGGGCAGAGGTTTCGGACGCATGTGCGCTTCGTGGTCCTTCGCCCATCGGTAGGAACACCAGGGCCAACACCAAAAGCGCCAACCAACCGCTCCATCCCAGCCGCGGCACACGTCGCGGACGGTCGTCCAGCAGCACCTCCACCCGGCGTCGAAGCGCCCCACCTGATTCCAGAATCCCCATCAGCCCAAGCGCCAGCATCGGCCGTCCCACCGCCGCCTTCGCCACCCGCAACAGCGTCTCCGCATACCGACCCGCGTCCCGCTGTGCTTCGAGAACCACCACCGCATCCGCGATCTCCTCGCGGATCCGCTGCAACCGCACCCGCGCCACCCAGACCAGCGGATGCCACCAATACACCGCCAGCACCAGGATCTCGAACGTGCCAGCCCACAGGTCGCCCCGACGCACATGCGCCATCTCGTGCAGCAACACGTCCCGCCGTGCCTCCGGGTCCAGTCGAGTCGCCAACGCCTCCGGGATCAGAATCACTTGTCGCCCCAACCCACACACCGCGGGCGAATGCAGCCATCCCGTGAACCTCACTTCGGGAACCCGCCGGAGTCGCAAGTGCATCGCACACTCCACCGCTACCGCGGTCCAGGCCGCGTCGGCTTTGGTAGATCGCCAGATCTCCCGTCGCACCCGGCCCCAGGCCCTCGCCACCCACAACACAACACCCAGACTCCCCAACACCCCCAGCAGGGATACGCCCCCACGCCAGGTCAGCCCACCGCCATCCACCAACGTATCCTCCGCTTGCCGGCGCAAAGCCCCACCCGTGAACTCGTCATCCAAGCCTTCCGTGCTTGAGAATCCCACGGTCACCCTGGTCAACCGCTCGTTGTGACTCTCGGCCAGCAGCATCAGGCTCGGCCGCGGCAACCAGTACCCCAGACTCGTCGGCGACGTCACCGTCGGCGGCAACACCAGCTTCACGAGCACCAACATCCACAAGCCATGAATCCACACCGGATTCACCCGTCCCCTCAGCACCCGCGCCAAACCTAGCACCACCACGATCAGCAGACTCGATTGCAGCGCCGATGCTGCCGCCCAGGTCATCCATGCTTCCCCCCAGGTATTCGCCCTGTCGGTCCAGGTGTTCATTTTCGGCCCTTTCCTTTGCGCGCCTGGATCAACGCCTCGATCTCCGCCAGTTCCTTCGCCGACAACTCACTCGCCTCGATCAGGCACTGCACCATCGGCGTCAGCGCTCCGTCGAAGGCGTTCTTCAGCGCGTACGACAACTCCCCTCGTTGGGCATCCTGACGGCTCACCCGGGAGCGGAACTCGGTCACCTTCCCGTCCTTGGTGGCCGAGAGCAGTTCTTTGGCGACCATGCGATCCATCATGGTGCGGACCGTGCTGTACGTCCACCGGGTCGCGGCGGCCAGGCGCTCCTGGATTTCGGGCGCCGTGCAGGGCTCCTTTTCCCAGACCGCCTTAATGATCTGCCACTCGGCCTCGGTCAGTTCCACAGGATCGTCGTTTTTGGACTTCAAGGTCATTGTGTTGCCGGCAGGTTATCTCTACGTCTGTAGAGAATGACAAGCCGAGAATTTACAAATGTAGGGAACAGAAGGCCCGGTATTGGGCCATCTCTTCGGGATCTGGAGCGGGCCTGCCCAACTGACAACCCCGCGCCCGCCCGGAAGCCTCGTATCCACTCGCCTCCCGCTCGCGCGCCACGCATCGTCTCACGCCAGTCGCTCGACCACTTCCCCTATGCGCCCGTTTCGCCTTCACCTCGCCATCGTCGCCTTGGGTTGGGTTTCGTTCTCACCACCTTCCCATGGAGCCGACCGAACGCATGTGCCACTTGCCTTCGCCGTATCGCACGAGGACCGCGTCGCCCGGGTCCGCGCGCTGGCCGCCGAGGTTCACGCCTTCTTTGAGGAGCATGCCCGTTCCAATCACATTCCTGGCGTCGCCTACGGCATCCTCCTCGACGGCGCCCTCGTGGTGTCGGGCGGACACGGTTTTGCCCATCTGGACGACAAAATCCCCGCCACCCCACGCTCGGTCTTTCGAGTTGCCTCCATGACCAAGAGTTTCACCGCCATGTCCGTGCTGCGACTGCGCGACGCGGGCCGTGTCGACCTGGACCGACCAGCATCCAAGTACCTGCCCGAACTTCGTCGTCTCCCATTGCCCACCGCCGACGCTCCCGCCATCACGCTGCGCCACCTGCTGACGCACGGGGCGGGATTCCCCGAGGACAACCCCTGGGGCGACCGGCAACTCGCCGACACAGACCAGGAACTCGTGGATCTCATACGTTCGCCGGTCTGGTTCTCGAACACGCCCGGGGTGGCCTACGAATACAGCAATCTCGGTTTTGCCTTGCTGGGTCGTGCGGTGGCACGGGTCTCGGGCATGCCCTGCCAGCGGTACATCTCCCGACACGTCCTGGGCCCGCTGGGCATGAATTCCACCTATTGGGAAGCGGAACGGGTGCCCGTCGATCGGCTGGCGCATGGCTATCGTTGGGAGGACAACATCTGGAAGGAAGAGACCTTGCTCGGCGACGGCAGCTTCGCGGCGATGGGCGGCATGTTTTCCACCGTCGAAGACTTCGCCCGCTACGCCACCTTGCACCTCTCCGCCTGGCCGCCCCGCGACGAAACAGAATCCCCGGTCCTCCGCCGGAGTTCCCTCCGCGAGATGCACCATCCATGGAGGGTCAGCAGCCTCAATGCCCAGGCTCGGGACAGCGCCAATGAGCCTTGTCCGAGCATGAGCGCCTATGGTTACGGATTGGCCTGGGGTCAGGACTGCCACGAACGCGTGCGCATCGGGCATTCGGGCGGGCTGCCAGGCTTCGGGAGCCAGTGGCGCATTCTTCCGGAATACGGCCTGGGCATCGTGGGCCTCGGCAATGTGACCTATGCGGGTTTCAACGGGATCAACACCAAGGTGCTCGAGTTCATCCTGGAACGGGCTGACCTGGAACCGCGGGTTCTCCCGGCCTCCGCCATTTTGCAGGAACGCGCCACCGCCCTGATTCAGCTCCTGCCCGACTGGAACGACGCCGAGTCCTCCGGACTTTTTGCCGAGAATTTTTTCCCCGATAACCCCGTGGCGGGTCTTCGAACGGCCGCCCGTGAACTTTTCCAGAAGGCGGGCACTCTCCAGACCATCGATGCGCCTATGGCCGAAAACCAACTGCGCGGAACCGTCGTCTTGCATGGCAGCCAGGCCGATCTCGAGATCTTCCTCACACTGACGCCGGAGAATCCGCCGTTGATCCAGGAATTCAACATCCGGGAGCTACAGCCACCGCAAGCATCTCGGTGAATCTCCGGGTCCTGCACACCTCCCGATCCACCCACCGCCGCCCTGCTCCTGTGCGCTTGCTTCGGGGTGAACGACGACTGTCTCGAACCCGCTTCGTCCCTTGAAGGATCAAGCCCCTGCCTGACGTCAACCACTACCGAGATCCGATTGGTGCGCGCGACAGGACTTGAACCTGCACGATGTTACTCACTAGAACCTGAATCTAGCGCGTCTGCCAATTCCGCCACGCGCGCACATCGGTGACGCCCTTTGCTGGCGCCAAGACCGCTCTTTGGTTACACGCCGCACTGCCACGGAGCAAGCGGGAATTCCTCGGTCTTTGCCTGAATCCGACATCTGTGATTCATTGCCGACACGTCGGGCCTGCTCCACCACCCATGAAGTTCTCCGCCGCCGCCGCTGCCATTGTTGCCCTTTTAACCCTCGTCAGCCTCCGATTCCTCGCCCCCACCCCCTCCCCTCACCCAGCCGCAAATCTCCCCGTCCCAGCCACCTCGACCGCCCCTTCCTCATCACCGGTCGTCGTGGTCACCTCGACGCCCGCCCCGTCGGACTCCCTCGCGCCGTCCCGCATAGCGCCGGATCGTTCTCCCACCCTTCCGGCAGCCCCCGTTCCGCAACCGGGCGAATCACCCAGCGATCGCGCCTTTGCGGCTTTTGACGACTGGCTCCAGCGCCGCAAGACCGTGACTCAACCGCCCGGCAAGGAGGCTATGGACGTCGAAGGCGTTCGTCTGGCCCAACGCCGTCATGACGAGATGGAGGACCTCATCCAGTCCAACCCGCGTCGCGCGCTCGAACTGGCCCTTCCCGACTCGGCTCGAGCCACCCTCCCCGCCCGGATCGTGGATCTTCTCGAACAACGCGTCGCCGGCCGAGGCGACTACGAGGTGCTCTGCGCCATTCCCGAGCCCGGACGCGAGTCCGAGGTGCGCCCGATCCAACGCTACGTGGTTCTGGAAGACCAACGTTTCACCGCATCCGTTTACGGTCGGCGCGCGCACCAACCCACCCTGCGGAACGTTTCCCTCCACGGCATCGCCCTCGGCCGCCACATGGCCGTCGATGAACGGCCCGTCCGCGAACTGGGTCCCGCCGAAGCCGAAGGCATCCTGGCATTGCGACCGCAAGCGCTCTGCGCGGAAGGACCGGCCCACACCGCGTCCCCACCGCTGGCGCGCGTGCTTGAGGCTTACGGCAAGCCGGCCCTCCTCTGCTGTCCGGATCACGCCAATCGCTTCGAAGCCCGGCTCGCCGCTGCGGGGACCGGGTCCGAACCCGGTGCCGACACCGACGCTCCTCTCGCCGCATCGCCCGCCACGGAGGGCATGAAGCGACTGATCTTCATCCGCGTCGATTTCTCCGATCTCGAAGGCGAATCCTTCACCGCCAGCCGAGCTGCCGATCTCACCCGGGAACTGCATCGTTTCTACCAGGACAATTCCTACGGCCGCTCCGGGTTTTTTGAAATCGGCTCCGGTTCGGACGTCACCCCCGTGTTTCGCATGCCGCGCACCGCCGCCAGCTACGGCTCGAATGATGACGCAGGCGACCTTCGAGCCGATGCGCGCGCCGCCGCCCGCAATGCCGGCTACGTGCTCACCGACTACGACTACGACCTGACCTGCATGCGGAATGTCCCGGGATTCGGCTGGGCCGGACTGGGGTTCGTCGGCGCGCCGGGCGCCTGGATTCGCGGCACTTCGTCCACCGGCGTTACCGCCCATGAACTGGGCCATAACTACGGGCTGAACCACGCTAATTTCTGGGACACCGAAGGCGCCACCGTCACCGGTCCCGGCGAAAGCATCGAGTACGGCGACAAGTTCGACACCATGGGCGCCGCCAGCGCCGGCAACAACCACTTCAACGCGCGTTACAAGCGTCTGCTCGGCTGGCTGCAAGACCGCGAGTTCAGCGTCGCCACCACCAACGGCACCTACCGCCTGCACGCCCACGACCAGACCAATGCGGTCGTCGGAAGCCGCGGCCTTCAGATCTTTGCCAATTCCCGGACGAACTACTGGGTCGAATTTCGCCAGCGATTTTCCGGCAACCGCTGGCTCTTCAACGGCGTCGGCATCCGTTGGGCGGGCCGAGGCACCCAATCCAGTCTGCTGCTCGACACCACCCCGGATTCTCCCCGTGAAAAGGACGACGCCGCCGTCACGCTCGGTCGCACCTACTCCGACCCCGCGACTGACATCCACATCACGCCCATTGCCAAGGGCGGCACCGCTCCGGCCTGGATCGACGTCGTCGTCCAGCGCGGCGCCTTCTCTAACAACCGCCCGCCCACCCTTCAGATCATTGCGCCCGACCTGCAGGGCACGACGGCTTCCACGCTCGACTTCCTGGCCCTTGCCGCCGATCCGGACGGCGACCCCGTCGCGTACTTCTGGGAGTTCGGCGACGAAACGCTCGGTACCAACACCCTCAGCCTCACGCACCGATGGACCGCCAACGGCGAATACCTCGTCCAATGCACGGCGAGCGACATGAAGGGCGGCGTCGCCCGGGCGCATGCTGTGGTCCGCATCGGATCTCCCACCACGCTTCGAGTTTCAGGGCGCATCACCGCGGACGGCGAACCGGTCTCCGGCGCCCGCGTCAGCGCCAATGCCGACCGCTTCACCTTCACCGACAGCGCCGGCAACTACACCCTCCCCGGCCTCATCCCTGCCACTTACACCTTCACCGCCACGTTCGATCGTACCGCCTTCGAGACCATTTCCTTCACCAACCCCGTCAGTCTCGTCGCGTCCCGCAGCAACCTGAACTTTGCGGCCGTCGACGTCGCCCAACGCCGTCCGGTCACCCTCCTGGCCGCCGGCTCCTCGTGGCGTTATTGGGACCAAGGCAACGCGCCTGCCTCTCCCTGGATTCAATCCAACTTCGACGATTCCGATTGGAACGTCGGCCCCGCCATCCTCGGCTACGGCGGCGATCGCGAAACGACGGTCGTGGATTTCGGAACGAGTTCCTCGCGAAAGCACATCACCACCTGGTTCCGTCGCGCCTTCGTCGTCGAAAACCCCACCCAACTCACCCACCTTCGCATCGGTCTGCTCCGCGACGACGGCGCCGCCGTCTATCTGAACGGTCGGGAATTGTTCCGGGAAAACCTGCCTTCAGGCATGCTCACCGCTCAAACCCTTGCCTCCTCCACGGTCGGCGGCACCGACGAAATCACGTACTTCGAGCGCGACGTCGATCTCACCCGACTCGTGGCCGGAACCAATCTCTTCGCCATCGAGATCCACCAATCCTCCGCCACCAGTTCCGACATCGCCTTCGACCTACGACTGACCGCCGACGTCATCCAAACAGTAGATCCCGGCATTCGTCTGGTTCGCCCGTCGCCCGGCGAAAGTTTCCCCACCCCAGGGCGACTCGTCCTCAGCGCCGCCGTCGGTGAACTACCAGGTTCCCCGCTTCGTCGCGTCGAATTCCTCGCCGAGGGGCAACTCATTGGATCCGTCGTCCAACCGCCCTACACCCTCACCTGGATCAATCCGCCGGCCGGAGATCATTCCCTCGCCGCCACCGCAATCCTCGAGGACGGCACCGTGCTCGCCTCCTCGCCAGTAACGACCTCGGTCCGCGACGCTGCATTGACCCCCACCTTCGTCCGGCGCGGATCGCTGTGGCGGTACCTCGACACCGGCATCGCTCCCGATGCCACCTGGGCCGGGCGCGATTTCGACGACAACACCTGGGATTCCGGCCTTGCCCGACTCGGGTACGGTGAAGACGGAGAAACGACCGTCGTCAGCTTCGGCCCCAACGCCGCCCTTCGCCATGTCACCACCTGGTTCCGGCACGGCTTCGAAGTTGCGGATGCCGCGACCGTGACGAATTTGATTTGCCGGCTCTCACGCGATGACGGCGCGGTGGTGTACCTCAATGGGCAGGAACTGTTCCGATCCGGGATCCGAACCGGAGCCGTTACTCCATCCCTCCTGGCGCAGACCGACGTGCGCGACGACGCCGAAGTCGCCTTCACCGAAAGGACGGTTCCGACCACGTACCTGGTGGAAGGCCGCAACGTGCTGGCGGTTGAAGTCCATCAGGCTTCCCGGAACAGTTCCGACCTAGGCTTCGATCTTGAACTGGTCGGACAACGCAATGCGCTGCCGACAGTCCCGCGGTTGGCGGTAAGCCTTTCGGAAGGCCAACTCACTCTCACCTGGCCGGCCAAACTCGCCGACTGGCGTCTGGAACAATCGTCCAGCCTTGGCGCGGACGCCGCATGGTCATCGGTTCCGGGGCCGACCGTGGTTCAGGAGACGGACGTGACCCACGCGGTTCCGGTCACCGACGGCCCTGTGTTCTACCGGTTGGCGCGTCCCTAGCCTGACGGGAGAGGGAGTCGCGTATCACCCGCAACTCCTCGCAGGAGCCCGACCGTCCGAGCCGTCCAATCCCATTCCTGCGAACCCCTGGCCCTGTCCTAAGAAACCGGCGTTTCGCATTCTCCTTCGCCCCCCGGGAGAAAGCCGGGATGAGGACCGCTTGCGGTCTTCCTTGCTGGTCGGTTCATGGTCGCAATGCGTGTCACCTCGCCTTCGCGTGATCCGAAACGCGAAGAACAGGGCCGGACCATGCCCATTGCACCCCTGCGCCAAAGTTCCCAAACTTCCCGCCCATGAAGCTCCGCCACGGACGGCACCTCGCCTATTGCACCAACATTCACCGTGGCGAGTCGTGGGACGAAATCTTCAGTGCCCTGGGACACCACACCCTCGCCGTCCGGGATCGCGTCGGAGGTGGTCAACCGTTCGCCATCGGTCTCCGCCTCTCCGCCCGCGCCGCCCGTGAGCTCCAGAACTCCGACCGTCTCACCGCCTTCCGTCGCTGGCTCGATCACGAGAACTGCTATGTCTTCACCATCAATGGATTTCCGTTCGGCCAGTTTCATGGCACCCGGGTGAAAGAGCAGGTCTACGTGCCCGATTGGACCCAACCCGACCGCCTCGACTACACCCGGCTTCTCTTTGATATTCTCGCCCAACTCCTCCCGGCCGGCGTCGAGGGAAGCGTCAGCACCGTCCCCGTCTCCTTCAAAGGCTTTCAGTTGGACGAACGCGCCCTGCAAGTCGCCCGCACGCATCTCTGGCAAGCGGTGGATCACATCGAACGCGTCGCCCGCGCCTCGGGCCGGTCACTCCACCTCGACCTCGAACCCGAACCGCTGTGCACCCTCGAAACCACCACCGAAGCCGTCGCGTTCTTCGACCGCCTGCGCGCCGATCGCCCCGGCGACCTGCGGCTCGAGGAACATCTCGGCATCAACTACGACTGCTGCCATCTCGCGATTGAATTCGAATCGCCCAACGAAGCCCTCGAACGACTCCGGCAACATCGAATTCGCATCGGTAAAATCCACCTTTCCAATGCCCTCCGGGTCCAACCCACCGCGGATGTCCGCCAAGCACTTCAAGCCTTCACGGATGACACCTACATGCATCAGGTCATCCAACGTTCCCCCGACGGCACCCTGCGCCGATGGCTCGACCTGCCCCATGCGCTCGCCGAATCGCACAGCACCGAACCCATGGCTCAATTGGAATGGCGCATCCACTTCCACATTCCGCTTCACCATCAGCCCGCGAGCTTTTTTTCGACCACGGCCGATCACGTGCTCGGAACTCTCGATTGGCTCCGTGCCCATCCCAACGCCGCTCCCCACCTCGAAATGGAAACCTACACTTGGGAGGTCCTGCCGCAGGATCTGAAGTCCCGGGCCGTGGTCGATCAACTCGCCCTCGAATACGCATGGACCCTCGACGCACTGCATTCCCGCGGTCTCGGCGCCCCCTGATTCATCTGCGCGCACACCCCCATTCCTTTCATAAACCAGTCCCCCCACCTCGCGGGGCGCCTCCCTTCCGGTGGCAACCATGCCTACCTCGACGGCCATTCTTCCTAGGTGAAGTTCAACCGGATGCGGGTTCGTACCGACGGCGACCCCAGCTTCTGGTGTTAAGGCCACACTCCGGAGGACCCCAAGTCTCCATTCCCGATCGGGCCATCCCCGGAGTACCCGCTGGTTTTTAGCGTTCCCACGTCTCTGGTCCGGTTTCGGTCCGCTCGTGCTCGAAGGATTGCCTGTTACCTTGTCCCCTCTGTCACCTTGCCCCCTCGGCTGAACCTATCTCCACCCGGTAGTTGAACCGATCGTTGGGTGCGACATCCCCGTTCAGCGTGAAGTCGCTCCAGTCGCCCGTCCCTTCCAGGTAGTCCGCCCATTTGAAATCCAAAATCGGCGGCGGCCCCGGCAACCCGATCTGTTTCCACGAGAGCTCCAGTTCCAACTGGTCCCCGGCCCCCATCATTCGCGCCTCCCCCACCGAGGTCCAATTCCAGCCCGATCCACGGTGTTTCTCGATCCGGGCCATCCCCTGCTCCCGGGCCCGGTTGACCACGAAGTCGTAACCCATCCATCCGTTCGTCGCATCCCCGTCCACATCAAGCAGCAGCAGCATCCAGTTTTGAGCCCCGACGGAGGAGGCCAAAGCCAGCCTTGTCCGGACCTGGAACCACGCACGCTCCGCGTCGCCGCTCACCTTGGCCGCCACGATGTCGTTCCGGCCCGAGGTGTTCGCATACACGACGTTCGTGTCCCAACCCTGGTGCTTTCGCTGCACCGGATCTCCGATCGTGTCGCGAAACTCCGGCCGTACGTCCCGCCAGTCTTCGAACTTCCCATCGATCTGGATCGGCTTACGCACCCAGGGCGCCGGCGACCGCGCCCCCTTGTAACGCCGCACATGCCCCACGAACTGATAGTAGTAGTCGTCCCCGTGACCGCCCTTCATCGGTTCAATGTCCCGGCTGTGCTCCTGGTCGAACTGATCCACGAACATCACCGGTAGCTTGACCCGGTTGAACTGCGCAAACCGCCCGGCAATCCATTCATTCCAACCCGTCACAAAGACAAAGCGCGGGTCTTCCTTCAACGCGAGTTCCCATTGCTCCGACACATTTAATCCCAGTCGAACCGCGCCCGGCCGCGTGTCCGTGGCACCCTGATGAAAGCTTCGGCCCCTTGAACCCGGCTCGCTCATCGAACCCAGGCGTCCCCCCACCGCGTTCTGCCCCACACCCACCGACATCTGCTCCTTTTCGCCACGGTCGTTCCGGAATACATGCTGCGGATAAACCTCCAGCCAGCTCCACATGTTCGACCGGGTCGGACCCTGGAAGTAATCCGGCTGGGGCTTTCGGAAGGTGAAGAACTCCCGGATCTTCGCCGCTTCCGCATCCACCGTCACCAGCCTCAGCGTTCGATCGCCCGCCACCGGTTTTCCACCCGCAAACGCCTCGCCTTCGGCCCACCGATCGTCGGTGTGACTCCACCAACCGATCCGGCCCCCAGGCTCGGTCGCCTCCAGATGGTAGACGCCTGGCACCAGCGGCTGGTTGATTTGCAGCATCACCCACGCGTTGTCAGCAACGTCATGAAAGCGTTCCGACACCACCCGCTCTCCACCCGGACCACCGCGCAGCAAGGTCAGCGTCACCGCGGCACCCCGCGTCCCCCAATTCGGAAACCGCCCGCCCACCGACCGGATCGGTTGGTCGGCCTGGAATGACTGGCCCAGGCTCGTTCCCGGTTCGAGTTCCACCGGCGTGTTTTGGGCCGCCTGTTCCCGACGGGCATCCAGCAAGTCTGCATCCGCCAGGAGGAATGGCTTTCCGTCCCACTGAAACCAGAGGTCCCGATGCAATCCCGGTTGGTAAAGGTCCCGCCATAGTTCGCGCACCACCTTCTGCGGATCCCAGAACGGCGTCAGAAAGGCCACCTGCGGCGTCCGATTGCCCAACGCCCGCCACGCGGACCATTCACGCAGCAGCGCCAGATAATCGTCACGGTACGTGATCTGGTTCGTCACATCGAAGATCACCGCGTCCACTCCCGCGTCCCCCAACATCTGGGCATGCTTCCGCAGCACTCCAGCGTCCTGGATCCGGTAGTAGCCGAAGATCGATTCCCCCCAGTGATGCGGCACGTGCAACGGTCCCCATAGCGGACTCTCAGGCTTGGTCATCGCCCCCGGCTCCTGCGCCAGAATCCGGGTCACATCATAAGGGCCACCCTGGACATGCGCGCCGTGCCACAGGAAATAGAACATCCCCACGGTCCGATCCGGTCTCGGCGCGCCCACCCGATCGTGCCGCGGCACCGTCCGTCCCAGGCCATCCGTCGCCACCCACGTGTCCGACATTACGTCCCAGGCGGGTTCTGCGGCTCGCGCGTGGGTCGTCGCACCGACAACCCACAGCAGCCCCAGCCATGCGAGGACGACTGAGGTCAACCTCGTGGGACTCAGGGCAGCCGTTCCAAATTTCACTACCGGATCTTGGATCGTATTCACGGACGCGTTCTCCATGGCTCCCTACTCCACCACCTCAAACCGATAGGTTCCAGATCCCACCTCCATCACCACCTGTCCGTCTTGCTCGGACTGCACCCGAACCGTTCGAACCCGCTCCAGCGGTTTCCCACCTTCACGAACCGACCTCGTGGACGCCGCAGGCAACACCACCGTCGCACTCGTGTTCGCCGGAATCGCGACGTCGACTTCCAGACCCTTGACCGTCCGACGCCACGCGCTCCGGATCACGCCCCGGATGCTGTCGTACTCCGCCCGAGCCCAACTCACCGGTGGCACGTCGGGGTTGCTGCTCGCCGACGGAACCCCGGGCCGAATTGAGATCCGCCGGTACCCTTCACCCACCGTGTCGATGCCGGCGAGATCACGGAACATCCATGCCGTTTAACCCACCAGCAATCCGTACCTCACATACCCCGGGTACCAGCCATCCGAAACGATGGCACCCACCGTGTTCCCACCCCGCCGTACCCACGCCGTGACGTCGTGGCTACGGTAGTACCCCCGCTTTGCATAGTCCGCCCATCCCGGCTCGAACCACGCATCCCCCACCCGACGCCCGTTCAGGTGCAGCTCATAGAGCCCCAATCCCGACGCGTGCAACGTGGCCCGCTTCACCGATCGCGCCGTCTCGAACGTCTTCCGATAGTGCCGCGCCGGCGGCAGGAAGAGCTTGGATCGATCCGCGTGAAGCGGTTCCTCGTCCCGGAACGAAATCCATTCAGCCCGCCAATCCTCCGGTCGCAACACCCCCATGGTCCAGGTCCCCACCGAACTCCAATCGCCGGATCGCCCGCGCTCATCCCAGACCTGAACTTTTCAGAATGACGCATCGCTCGACGCCAACTCCCGCCCGCCATAGGGAAGGTTCACCGTCTCGGAGCTCTCGACCCTGCCTGAATCCCAGAGATCACCGTCGTTGCGCTTCAACCGCCCCTCGTCGCTGGCCACCAGGATGCGGTAGGCCGTCTGCCGGACGCCGCGCGCGTTCTCGTCGGCGATGACCTTCCAGCTCAATCGCGGCTGCGCCACGTCGATCCCCACCGGATTCTCCCCGTATTCCGTCCGCAAGGAACCCGCCTCCATCCGTGCCCACGCGGCGGGCACCACCCACCCCTCGGCCACGCAGCACAACAGTACCGCCAACCCAGCCCTCCCCCAGAGAGTCCAAACGGATCGCGAGCAGACAGAAACACCCGCGACTTCCTCCCGTTTTCCCGGTGCTTCCCTGGTCGATCCATCATCCGATTCCGGGTTCGAAAGGAGGGCGGCGAGAAGCTTCATGATCGAGACGGGAGTGCGTTGGTCCCAACGCGGGAAACTCCTTTCGTCGTTCCTACCCCAGAACTTCCTCCACGCTTTCCGCCAACGCCGCCACGCACCGCCGCACCTGGGCCGGCGTCATGCAATACGGCGGCATGAGCACGATCACACTTCCGATTGGCCGGGTCAGAACCCCACGACGCGCCATCGCTTCGCAGACCCGGATACCCACCCGCTCCTTCAGATCAAACGGGCCCCGGGTCTTCCAATCCCGCACCAGCTCGATACCCGCCACCAAGCCTTCCTGCCGAATGTCCCCCACCCCGGAAAGGCGCCACAACCCCTTCAGTTCCTCCGCCAATATCCGCTCGAGCTGCCGACGCCGCTGGACACCTTCCCGATCCCGCAGCAGTTCCAGACTGGCCAACGCCGCCGCCGCTCCCACCTGGTTCCCCGTGAAACTGTGCCCATGGAAGAAGGTGCGGAACTCGTCGTACTCTCCCAGGAACGCCTCGAAGACCGCCCGCGTGGTCAGCGTCGCCGCCATCGGCAAGTACCCACCCGTCAGGCCCTTCGCCACGCAGAGGAAATCCGGAATCACACCCTCGTGAAGCGACGCAAACAAGGGGGCCTCACCCCGGCGACTCAAACCTTCACCCACACCCGTGCGCCCAAAACCTGTCATGACCTCGTCGGCGATCAGCAGCGCCCCCTGCGACCGGGCCAGCCCCGCCCCCCTTGCCAGCCAGCCTTTCGGTTGCGGAATCATTCCCGCCGCACCCTGCATGCACGGCTCGTACACGAACGCCGCATACCCGCGCCCTCGTCGACGCGCCCTTTCCCACACTTTCTCCGCCTGCCCCACGCACTCCCACTGGCACTGGCGATAGGTGCGGGCGTCCGCCCGTTCGGGTCGCGCCCGGTTGAACGGACACCGATAGCAATACGGCGCCATGATCGCATCGCTCTTGAAAAGTAGGCCGCTAAACGCCTTGTGGAAGAGGTCAATGTGCCCCAGCGAAACTGCCCCCAACGTGTCGCCGTGGTAAGCCCCCTGAACACCCAGGAACCGTGGGACCTTGTCGCCTCGTGTCCGTCGGGTGGTTTCCCAAGCCAGTTTCAACGCCACTTCCAAGGCGGTGGAACCGTCGTCCGAAAAAAACACCTTCTCCAATCGCGGCGCCGGTTCCCCTCGAATTTCCGGTCGGCTGCCCCGGGAGCGTTTCAAGTTCGCCACCCGCACCAACTCTGCCGCCAGAAGCGATGCCGGCTCGTTCGCCAACCCCAGCGATGAACTGTGGGCGATCCGCCCCAGTTGGCGCCGAATCGCCGCATTGATCCGGGCATGCCGGTGGCCATGCAGGTTGGTCCAGATCGAAGCATTGGCATCGAGGTAGCTCCGACCGTGGGCATCAACCAACACCGCGCCCCGGCCTTCGACGATCACCATCGGCTCCGACCGCCCCCAATCCCGCATCTGGGTGAATGGGTGCCAGACAAAGCGCCGATCGAGTTGAGCGAGCGGATGCATGATCAGGTGGGGCGAAGCCCGGCCCGTGACAGGGCCTTGGGCAAGACCGACAGGAACGCGGCGATATCGTCGGGCTCATGCGCTGCACTTACCGTCACCCGTAGACGCGCCCGCCCACGCGGAACGGTCGGATAGCGGATCGCCGGTACCAAAAAACCGACTTCCCGCAGCGCTCCCGCCAACCGCACCGCAGCGTTCTCGTCGCCGACGTGCAGCGGCAGGATCGGCGAAACCGGCGGCGGGAGCATCCACCCAAGGCCAATTAGACCACGGTGCATCGTCTCGACGTTCGCCTGCAGACGCGCCACCAGGTCCGCCCCCGCAGCACTTCGCACCAGCCCCACGGCGGCGGTCGCCGCTGCAGCCACGGCTGGCGGCGGTGCCGTCGAAAACACGAAGCTGCGCGCGCGGTTCAGCAAAAACTCAATCAGGGTCGCCGACCCCGTCACGAAGCCGCCCGCCGCCCCCAACGCCTTTCCCAGCGTGCCCATCGGCAATTCCACCCGACCCTCCAACGCCAACTGCTCGATCACTCCCCGCCGCCCCGGCCCGGCGATGCCCGTGGCATGGGCTTCGTCCACCATCAGCCAGGCGCCATGGTGCTCCTTAAGTTCGACGATCTCCCGCAACGGCGCGCGATCGCCATCCATCGAGAAGACGCTTTCGGTGACGATCAATACCCGGCCACCTGTGCCGCCTTCCACGCCGCTCGCCATCCCGCGCGACCCCGTCCCATTTCGGAAACCGCGTCCCCTGGCCTCAGCCGCCCAACGCAGAATCCGATCGAGATCCTCGGTATCATTGTGCCGGAAGACCCGAAGCCGGGCCCCGCTGAGCCGGGCCGCGTCGACCAGGCAGGCATGCGACAACCGGTCCAGCACCACACAATCCCCCGGCCCGACCACGGCCGGAATCACCCCCAACGCGGCAGCATAGCCACTGGTAAACGTTAACGCCGACTCCGTCCCTTTATACGCCGCTAACGCCCGCTCCAAGGCCTCATGAACCTCCGATGTCCCACACACCAACCGAGCCGCCCCCGCACCGGCACCCCATTCGGCGGCCGCCGCTGCCGCCGCGGCACGGATCTCGGGGTGCAGGGCGAGCCCAAGGTAATCGTTGGAGGAGAACTGGACCAAGACCCCCTCCGCAGCGGCCATGCGTTGTCGGGGGAGCGGCCGAAAGGTTCTCAACTGCCTTCGAAGGTGCCGGGACTCCAGACGGACCAGGTCACCCATGAGAAATGTTTCGAAGCTGTTCACGGAACGTTATTGATAACGTTTACCTGGAATGCCCACAAAACCGCCCTGAAGGCAGCGTCTTTGCATTAAAGGATTTGACGAAGGCCTTCACCATGGCTTAGACCCCAGGCACTGAGGTTCAAAGCCTCGGTTCCTCCCGGCCCAGCGGCACTCGTGCATTGGTGTCGCTGGGTTCTTTTTTGGCGTGGGCCGGACGGGGGAGGAGCATCAACAGGGCGGGCAGCGACACCAACCCTCCCAACATCGCGGCCGTCACCCCGACGGACATCACAAAACCCAGGCTCACGATCCCCTGGTGTTTGGCCAGGATCAGACTTCCAAAACCCGTGACCGTGGTGAGGCCGGACACGAGCACTGCCTTGCCCGTGCTCTTCGCCAGGATGGCGGGGTTTTGTTCCTCGGCGAACCGGGTCAGGATATGCACGCCGTAGGTGACACCGATGCCGACCACCAGGGGCAGGGTCATGATGTTGGCCGGGTTGAAGGGCACCCCAAAGAGACCCATCAATCCCACCAGCCAAACTGCTGACAGCGCGACCGGGACATGGGCTAGCAACACGGCCCGCAGCGAACGGAACTGGAAGTAAACCAGCACCAACATGGCCGCCAGCGCATACAAGGCCGCCCGCTCGTAGCTCTCCTTCAACAACGTGGTGTATTCCAGCAACTGAACCGGATCGCCGGTGACCTCCGGCACCACGCTTCTCAATTCTTGGACGAACGCCAACTGGTTGGTCCGAATCCATACGTCGATCTTCGGGTAGACCTGCAGCAGGAACTTCCCCGTGCGTCCGACAAACCGGTTCCGAATCGGATCGGGAAGGTCCTCCGCGCGCAAGGCCGACGACGCATCCTGGTTCTGCAAAGTCTCAAAGGTGGTCCGCAGATCCTCGAAGAATGCGCGCTCAAACGCCGCCAGCTTGATCCGATTCTGCTGGCGGTCGCCATGGGCGATTTGAGACCGCAGCGCGCCGATCGACGACCTCAACCCCCGAAGCTGCGCCAGGAGGTTCGTTTGGCTGGCTTCCTTCTGAACCGCCTCGGTGGCCTGTCCCAGGTAGGACTGGAGAAAAAAGAGGGTTTGATCCAGGTCCGTCAGATTGGGAAGCGATTCCGTGGGCTCCGGAAACTTGAGCGACGACAAGTCGCGTCGGATTTCGTTGATCTTGGCGAGCCTGGACGACGCCTCCTGAACCAGCAGCGGGGCGATCGAGTCGACATCCGCCACGGTCACGAGGTTGGTGAGCATCGCCTGAAGACGCACGGCGTCGAGGGCGTTCGACGCCACCACGGCGCCGAACAGGACCGAGCGCGGCGTCGAATCCATGAGCTTCTTCTCATACACCACCGCCGCCAGTCCCTTGCTCTGCATGTTGCGCAGGTCATAATCGAACGGCACCCGGCCAACCTGGGTCAGGCAAAGTCCGCTGAGGATGAGCCCGATGACCGTGACCGCCCACGGATGCTTCAGAACGAAGGTCTCCAATCGCTCCCGGATCGGCGTCGTCACGTCCCGATGCCCGCGATCCAGCTGATTCTGACGCCCCTTCAACAGCATCGTCGGTAGCATCGTCATCATCGGGATGAGGCAGACGATCAAGCCGCCGCCCGTGATGATCCCCATTTCCCGGACACCGGCGAAATCGGTGAAACTCATGGCGAAGAAGGCACCCGCGGTGGTGAAGGCGCCCGTGTAGATGCCCTCCCCGGTGTTCACCATCGCCTTGCGCAGGGCGAGCTTCTGGTGGACGCCATGGCGCAGTTCCTCCTCATACCGCGTGATCAGATGGACCCCAAAATCGATGGCCATGCCGACCAGCATGGGCGCGAACGTGATGGTCAGAATGTTGAGCCGCCCCACCGTCAGGGTGGTGTACCCCATGCTGTAGCAAAGCCCGATGAGCAGGCAGAACATCGCCTTCAAGGGCCGCCCCGTCTCGTGGTAGCCAAAGACAAAAATGACCGCCACCAGCACCAGCGACAGAAGCGTCGCGAGAAGGCTGTCGGACTGCGACTGCTTCATCTCGTCCAACTCCAGCACCCCGCCCCCGGTCACCCCCACGTTCACCCCGGGCACTTCCAGCCGGGTCTCCTCCACCAGCACCCTCATCCGCTGAATCGCCTTCCCTGAAACACCACGATTCGCCGGTCGCGCCGACAGTAGAAAGAGGCGGCCCTCGGCGTAGGTGAGATACACCTGCCGCTCCGCTTCGGCCCCCGAACCAAACAGGGCATTCACCCCGGGCGACGGCGGGCTTCCCGACCGAACCAGCGATTCCCGCGCCTGCGAGACAATCCGCTCGAGTGCCGGCAGCGCGCCGATCAACGTCTCGTTCTCGCCGGTCGTCGCCTGTTGGGCGCTGCGGAACTGCCGATTGATCATCTGGAACAGCGATCCCAGATTGGTGCTCCCCACCACCCGTTCCAGAAATGGCCGATACTCCCTCAGGCGCGTCTGCAATTCCCCGAGGGTGGGCTCGTCCAGGAATAACAGCGCCTTCGGCCCAAGCATCGGCAAGTCGCCCCGGAAGAACACATCGGCGAATAGCCGGGGCGTCGTTTCCGATTCAGCCGCCAGACGCGCCCCCAGGCGCTCGATGAATTGTCGGTTCTTTTCCGTCTTCTCGCTCTCGACCAACACCACGATGTCGTCCTCGGCCGAGAACTCCTTCCGGAACTCCAGGAAGTTGCGGTGATAGTGGAGCTTGTCGCTGACCAGATCGTTGCGGGACGTCGAGAACTGAAGATGCGTCACCGTGTAGAAGATACACACCCCCGCCAACGCCACCTGCGGCCAGAAAAACCAGCGGGGATAATGCAAGACCCAGTGCGCCATCCATTGCAGGAGGCGGACAAACATCCTTTCGCCGGGTTCAACCATCGCCGTTACTTGCCTACCGGCCCCTCCGACTGGCGGGCCTTCAGCAACTCCAACGCCACCCGTGCCGCTTCCGACTCAGCGGCTTTCTTCGTTTTCCCCGTCCCCCGACCCAGCAACCCTCCCCGATAGCTCACCGCAGATTCGAAGTTCCGGTCGTGATCCGGACCAGTCACAGCGATCAATTGGTAGATCGGCGGTTCCGCCGATTCCGCCTGCAGTAGCTCCTGCAAATCCCCCTTCGGATTGTGAAAGCTCGGCAGCGCATCCAACTGCCCAAAGGCGTCCCGAAATCGTTGAAGCACAAACCGCCGCGCCGCCGGCAGGCCGCCATCCAAAAAAATCGCCCCCACCACCGCCTCGAACGCGTCGGCCAATGCCGAGGACCGGTCCCGTCCTCCGGTGGTCTCCTCCGACCGGCTCATGCGCAGAAACTCGCCCACGTTCATCGCCCGGCTCTGAACCGCCAGCGTCCGACGATTCACCATCTCGGCCCGCGCCTGGGTCAGTGGACCTTCTCCGAGATCCGGAAATTTCTCATACAATTCGAGGGTCAACACCAACTGCAACACCGCGTCCCCCAGGAACTCGAGGCGCTGGTTGTGCGGCGTTCCAGCCCCCATGTCATGGGTGATGGATGGATGGGTCAGCGCCAACTCCAGCAGATCGATGCTCTGAAACGCGTGCCCGAGATTCTCCGCGAACTCCGCCGCGCTGGGAACACGACCGGCAACCCCCGAACGGGGCGCAGGCCTGCCCTTCGGGATCTCCGGTCCGCTCCCCTCCTCTGGACTGCCGGGTTTCATCGGTCTCGAAATCAAATTCAAGGGAACGCCGGCGGCGTGCTCTTCAACGGTTCTGCCCCGGCCTCGGCCGCCACTTCGGCTTCAACCCCAGCCTTTGCCTCCGCCTCCGCGGTGTCTACCGCCGCTACCGCCACCCACTCCGCGGCAGGTTCAACTAGGGGTTCCGCCAGGGCCACTTCCACCCACACCTCCGTGTCGCTGGACGACAACACCTTCGCCGAGGGCGCCACTTCCGGGACAAACGGTTCTTCGGTCGGCGAAGCCTCCACCGGCAGTCCCACCTCCAACAACCGGGCCACATCCCGCTGCACCTCCGCCAGTTGGTCCAGTTTCAGGTCAGGATCCCGGATGGTGAAGACTTCGCCGGAGCGTGGTAGTTCGTAGACGAAAATCCTGCGGCCTTCCTGAAGGATTTGCTCACGAATCTTCAAGACCCGCTTCCGCTCCAACATCACCGCCAGAATGTACGCCGCCGGATGCCAAGCCGGATCCTGGAGGCCCACCAGGCGGCGCAGCAGGGATTCCGCACTGTCCTTCTGGATCGCCTCGGGCGGCGGCGGCGGCGGAACCACGAACAACCCCTGCCAGTGCGAGATGAAACCCTTGCGGTCCGCCGACCCATGCCGGTGCTGCGATTCCCAGCAGGCGGCGCAGATGTCCACCCGCTCAAAACCCGAACGCTGCTCAGAGAGCACCGTGTGGTACGGATCCTTGTCGGCAAACGCGTGTCCGCAGGACCGGCAGACGCGCGCACGGGCCTGGATATTCCAGTCGTTCATCCCTCGCGGCAGCAAACGGTAGGCAGCCAGTATTTCCACGCCAACGATCCCGGCAACAGCAATATGCCTGGGATTTTTTTCAGGCTGACATCGGCGCCCGCTCATGTCACATCCGCACCACGCCTGGGAGGGCCACCCACATCCGTCCATGGAGGTCCCATGCCCGTCACCCCAGGCCCCCGTCCCGGTGCCCGATGCCTCAACCCGGCATCCCGCGCCTTCACCGTCATCGAGTTGCTCACCGTCCTCCTCATTCTCGCCGTTCTCGCCACCTTGATCCTCGCCGCCGCCGGCCGCCCCGTCAGCCTCGGCCGCGCCCTGGTCTGTCGCCATCACCTCCGTGAGTGGGGACTTGCCACCCGACTTTACGCGGACGACCACGACGACCGCCTTCCTCCCGAGGGTTTCCCCAACCCGACCGATCTCCACACCAACCAGGGCTGGTACATCCAGTTGCCCCGACAGATCCAGGCCCCCCGCTATCACGATCAACCCTGGCGTACCAACTCCACCGCTTCCATCGCCGGCTCGCTCTGGCTCTGCCCCAGCAATCGCCGACGAAGCAACGGAAACAATTTGTTTCACTACTGCCTGAATCAAAACGTCGATGGCACCAGCGCCGCCGAGCGGTCTGTCCGACTCGCGGGAATCCCCGATCCCACCCGCCTCGTCTGGCTTTTCGATTCCAAGAATCTTCCCGGCGTGGGTTCCTCGAATTTCACCCACACCAACCTGCATTCTGGCGGCGCCCACTTTCTCTTCCTTGACGGTCACGTGGCCCGCTTCCCCGGCACGGCCTATTGGAATTTTGACCGGAACCGCGCGCACACCAACCACCCCTACTTCCGGTGGGTTCCCTAGCGTAACAGCGTGAACCGGACACGCGTAGGACTCCAATGCGCCGGCATGGATGCCATGCTCGTGTCATGCGGATGCGGCAAACTCGAGCGATGAGGAGAATCCTACTCGCCCTCCTGGTCGCGGGAAGCGCCTCAGCCATGTCGGCTCGAACTGTCGCCCCCTGGACGTCGGACCGGATTTCCTGAAAGCGGGTCTCGCCGGACAAAGTTTGACGGTTGAAGCGTTTGTCTTTCCTGGTCGGTGGTCACGCCAAGGACCGGGGTGCGCATGAGCAGCACAAGTGGCGATCCCGGTTCCCATCCATGTCTCAGGCCGGACCTCGCCGCAGGTAGATCGCCTTCAAATAATGGGCTTCCAGAAAGACCGCCGGATGGTCCGCAGGATGACCCGCCGTCTGCATCTCCGTGAAGCGCCCGCCACTCCGGCGAACCTCTTGTCGAACCGCACCGAAGAATTCGTCGGCGCTGACGTGCGCCGAACACGAGGCCGCCAAGAGGACGCCGCCGGCCCGGACCCGGGCCCAACCCAGTGCCGCCAGCCGACCGTATGCAGCAACGGCAGCCGCCCGGTCGGCTTCTCGCCTCGCGAGCGATGGCGGATCGAGGATCACCACGTCGAACTCCGGCCGTTGGTTGGCCGCCAACCAGTCGAAGACGTCCGCCTGCACCGACTCGTGTCGGGCCGCTGCCACCCCCGGCAGGTGGCGGTTCAAGTCCATATTTCGCCGGGCACTCGCCAGCGCATGGCTGCTGATGTCGACGTCCACCACCCGGACCGCCCCTCCGCGGGCCGCATGCAGGGAGAAACCGCCCGAAAAACTGAAGGCATTCAGCACCTGCGCGCCGGCCGAGAGCGTCCCCACACACTGACGGTTCTCGCGCTGGTCCAGGAAGAACCCCGTCTTCTGGCCCTTCAGGACCTCCGCCTCGAATCGAATGCCCGACTCCAGAAACTCCACCGGCCCGGCCACCGGTTCGCCCACCAGCACGTCGCCCTCCCGTCGCCCGTACCCGCCCTCGGCGACCGCGGCCACATTCCGGCTCAGCCGCAGGATCACGGATCGTGGTCGAAGACATCGCTCCAGGAGGGGAAGCAGTTCCGGCAATCGGGGAAGCCACGCCGCTGTGTAAAGCTTCAGAACAAAAACGTCGCCGTACCGGTCCAGCACCAGGCCGGGCCAACCATCGTTCTCCCCGTGAACGCACCGCCAACCGGTGGTGTCGGCGTCAAACAACCCGACCCGCCGCGCCAGCGTGCTCTCGAGGCGGGCTGTCCACCAGGCGGCATCCACTGTGACCGGATCGCCCACGTGGAGAACGCGAACCCGCAATGGGGAACCCGGGTCATAGAGGCCGAGCGCGAAAAAGCGGTTACGCCGGTCGTAGAGGACGGCCAGTTCGCCCGCAACACCCTCGCGATTCTGTTCACGCACACGATCCGCGTAAACCCAGGGATGACCACGGCGGACGGCACCTTCCGCCGCCGGCGTCAGGTGCAGGCGCAAGCGCCCCGGACCGCTCATGAGCCGGCTTTCGCCGCGGGTGCCGGCACTACCGGAGCCGGCGCGACAGGAGGGGCCGTTGCCGCCGGCGCGGCTGGAGGCGCCTTGCCCGATTGCACCGTGGCTCCGGTTTCCTTGCGCCACGCCGCCAGCTTCGCCTTCAACTCCGACGTCTTGTCGGGAAGACTCCGCACCAGGTTGTTCTTCTCCCCCATGTCCTCAACCACGTTGTACAACTCCAATCGGCCATCCTCGAACCATTCGATCAGCTTGAAGTTGCCGGCTCGAACGATGCCGACCGGTGGGGTTCGGACGATCGGACGCCCCGCCACTTCGATCCCGTTCGGAAAGTGCCAGAAGAGCGCATCGCGACCCAGGTGCGCCGCGGCATTTTTCCACAACGGCAGAAGATTGATTCCATCCACGGGCTGTCCTGCCGGAGGCCGAACCCCGGCCACTTCACACAGCGTCGGGAACAGGTCCACCACTGAAACAGGATCCGACGAGCGGCTTCCCGGCGGCACCACCCCGGGCCAACGCACCAGGAACGGCACCCGGATCCCACCCTCGTAGACCATCCCCTTGCCTCCCCGCAGCGGCGCGTTGTCGGTCACCCCGGTGCGTCGCCCCCCGCTTTCCGCGTCGGCCTGCATTCCCACACCACCATTGTCCGAGGCGAAAATGACCACCGTGTTGTCCGTAAGGCTCAGGGATTCGATCCGGGCGATGACCCGACCAACCCCTTCATCCAAGCCGCTGATCATCGCCGCATACGCCGCATCCCGATGCCCTCCCGCCGGCGGTTTTTTCTCAAATCGTCCCACCCAGGCCGGTTTAGGCTCCAAGGGCTGGTGGACACTGAAATGCGAAACCACGAGAAAAAAGGGCTGTTCCCGATGCCGATCCATGAAATCGAGGGCCCGCACCGTCACGTAATCCACCAGGTGCGTCCCGGCCGGAACCTCGGCCACCGGTTGAACGTCGAACCCGATATGCCGGGGACTGGTCAGAACTGCCTCATCAAACCCCAGTCGCGACGGGTGAACGTCCTCCTCCCGGCTGAATCCCCACGTGCCCATGAAGCCTGTGGAGTAGCCCGCCCCCTTCAACACCGCCGCCAAATTCGTTCGCACCGGAAAAGCGACCGTCGCCACCGTCCCCGTCGCCCCCTCTTCCCCGATGTCGCCCGAATGCACCCCCGTCCGAGGCGAATACTGCCCCGAGAACAGCGCCGCATGGGTCGGCAACCCCACCGGGGCCGCGTAAAAGCTGGTGAGCCGGAGGCCCCCTGCCGCCAAGGCATCCAGGTGCGGGGTCTCGTAAAAGCGCGACCCGGCAAAGCCGGCGTCGGTCCAACCGAGATCATCCGCCAGGATCAGAACCACGTTGGGCGGCTTCGTCGACGCCGGTTGCGCCCAGGTCCATGGACCGACAAACCAGGCTGCCAAATACAACCACGGCCATTTCACAAGCCCGACGTTGCCAAATCGGCCGTCACGAACCAGCCGATTCTGAAATCGACGCGCCCCGGTCTCTTCGGCTATGTCCTTGGGGATGTCCTCGGTGGCCGAACAACTGCGCCAAGCTCGGGAGGCGCAAGGCCTTTCTCTGCACGACTTGGCGGAACTCACCAAGATCCGCAGCGATCACATCGAGGCTCTTGAGTCCTCCAATTTCGACCCGTTCCCAGCCCCGGTCTACATCCGGGGTTCCGTACGGACCTGCGCCACCTTCCTCCACATGGACGTCCCCGCAGTCCTCGCAACCCTGGATGCGGAGCTCTCCCAATCGCCCGAGTTCGGTTCCCCCCCCAGCCTGTCCGGCGGGCAGCGCGGCCCCCTCGACTGGTTGACCTACCAGCTTTCTCGCGTCAACTGGCGGGTCCTGAGTGTCGTCGGCGGAACTGTCGGGATCATCGCCGTCGGCTACTTCGGATGGCAGGCGTGGTCCCGGCGCATGCGCGAAGACCCCCTCAGCCGGCTGGGCCCCGGAGTTCACCAGCCCGCCGCCATCGCCGAAGGCGACATTCTCTCCATCCCGACCAACACCTCGGCGGTGATCTCACGGCCCCCTCCGTCGCAAGCCCCCGCCCCTCGCTCCACCACTCCTTCCCAGCGCGCCACGCCTCAACGCCCGGGTAACAATCGCCGCTGAACCGCGCAGCGTCCCTCCTCCGATCTGGCATCCTGGAGCGCGGTTCAGGGCACCAAGTGCGGTGCGAGAAAATAGAGTCCTGACCGCAATTTCGGCACCCGGACTCCAAGATCCACCTGGATGCGGGCGTCCTGACTATTCCCCAAAAGGCGGAACAACGACCCGAATGATGCCGGCCGCAGGTACTGGATCAGCTTGGCATCCTCGATCCCCGCCAATCTCCGTGCCCGACTCACCGCCGCCGAAAAATCCCCCAATTCATCGACGAATCCCAGCTTCCACGCGTCCTTGCCCGATAGCAGGCGGCCATCGGCGAAGTCCTTCCAGTTGGAAGCCAGCTCCCGCCCCTGATCGGACGTTTCACCCGTGTTGTCCTCGTTCCGGGCATGCGCGAGTCCCCGCCCCTCCTCGATCACCGACTTGAAACGTTCAAAGGTTTCGTTCACCAGATCCTGCACGATGCGGCGCTCTTCATTGGTGATTTCGGATTCCGCCTTGTCGGGGCTCAACATGTCCTTGAAGGCACCGCTTTTGAAGACCTGCGGCCGCACCCCCACCTTGTCCATGAGTGCCCGCCAGTTGTAGGTCTGCATGATCACTCCGATGCTGCCCGTGATGGTCAGTTCATTGGCCACAATCCAGCGACAAGGCGCCGCCACATAATACCCCCCTGACGCCGCCAACGTGCCCATCGAAGCCACCACCGGCTTGTCGTACTCCTCCTGAAACTCCGCCAGAAGCTTGTAGATCTCGTCCGAGGCCAACACCTCACCGCCCGGCGAGTCGATCTTCAAGAGCACCGCCCGGACGTGCTTGTCATCCCCCGCTCGCTCCAACTGTTCCTCGATATGGGAAATGAGGGTGTTGCCCTTGTAGTCCATCGGATCGCTCGAAATCACCCCCTGCATGTCGACCACCGCGATTTTGTCGCGAGTCGACGCCGGCTCCAAGACCACTTCCCGAAGGTCACTATCTCCCGTTCCCGATTGAAAACCCAACGAGCTGGCACCCAGGTCCCCCAGCTGGACCATGAAATAACCCAGGCCAGCCACGGTCAGACCCCCCAACACCACGACGATCCCCAACCCCCACCACAGGGCCCCGCCGCCACGCCTAGGTTTCGTTCCAAAAGCCGGTGGCACCGGCCCACTTCCCCGTGGCGCACCACCTGAGGTCCCATCCCCCCGGTAAACTCCCGCCCCCGGCATCGCCCCCAGCGCCCTCGATGGAAGGATGGGCGGCGGGGGCGGCGGCACAGCCACTGGGATCGCCGGAATAGGAGTCGGGCCTGCCGGCGTGACGGGCACATCGGCTTCACCGCCCTTCGCCCAAACCGGCTGGGAACCCGAATCGGAAGGGAAATCCGTCCTCGGACCTTCTTGCATGCCGCGCAACGTAGTGAACGAGCCACGAACCCGCAAGCGACCAGGGGATCCTATCCAGCAGGCCAACCCTGCCGCCCACCCTGCGCCGTCGGCGCACCCACCACAGCGTCATCGTCCTGGCATCGAAGAGGTTCGTCTGAGATCTGGACGACGCAGGAGAAGATAGATGGCGGCCAGAAGGATGAGCCCGTTTTCGACCAGCTTCCCGCAGATCCACACCTCACCGTTCCCGCACCCGCAATCAAACCGGATCTGGCAGAACGACAGGCCCGTGGACGCCTGCAACTCAAGGGCATGCCGCCAAACCAACCCCGTGAAGGACGCCAGCATCACCACCAGCAGTGCCGCCGTCCCGCGTACCGCAACCCCCGCCACCCAGAGCGCTCCGCAGAAGGCCTCAAACCAGGGAAGACACGCTGCCAGCAGATTCAGCCAGGGCGGGCCTTCCACCACGCCATACTGGCGGACCAACTTCAGGAACCCGACGGGATCCAGGGCCTTGGCCAATCCCATCCAGAGAAAGAGACATCCCAATCCCACCCTCAACACCCGGGGTCCATACACCGCGACCCGCCTTCCCACACCACGACGCCCTTCTCCCAGGCCCGGATCACCGCCCGGTTTCTCCCCCACGTCTCCCCGGTGCGACCCCGACGGAGGCGTCGCCCCATCCGGGCGAACCGAATCGCTTTCCGCACTCATGGCCCCCGCCTTCCTTCCCCGATGACTCCACTCCCCCGATCGCCGGTCTCGATAGGGTACCCGCGCTTCTCCCAGGAGGTGATGCCCGCCGAATACACGCCGATTCGATCCGCCGGCACACCGGCATCCCGAAGTGTCATCGCTGCGAAGTGACTGTCCTCGCATTCGCCCCCATTGCAGTAAACCACCACATAGTCGGCGTTCTGACAGGCCGGAAGGATCCGCGGCAGAAACTCTTCCTGCCGATACCGGTCGAATTGATATGCGCCTGGAATGTGCCCCTCCTGATACCGACGCGCCTCGCGCGCATCGATGAACACGACCAACTGCTGCGTGTAGCGGGAGTCGGTGAACAGGCCGTGCATCCGCTCATCCACGACAGGCTCGAACCCCTGCCCGCGAAGCCTGTCATCCACCGCAGGCACCGCCTCAACCGCGGCCGAAGTCTCCACCCCGTCCTGCGCCGGTTCCTGCCCACCCGACTTCGGCGATACGTTCGATGGAAAGTAGTCGCGGGTCAGTGACAGGCCTCGTGGCGACAGCCCATTGGCCATCAGTGAAAGGGCACATCCGAGAACGGCCACCTGAAGGGCCTCCCGAACCACCGGCCCAATGCTCGTTCCCAAGGAAGACTTGGGCTCTAAACGCTTACTCTCCATGAAGCGCCTTTCCATGCCGGCGGGCTTCCCGCCCGGCGGATTCCTCCCCTGTTCATGGGCGGTGAGAGGTCAATGGGGAGCGGGCACCTTCCCACGAGGGGCCGCCACTCGGGCCGCCTGCTGAATGGGCACCTTGATTTCCGGGTACCGGGGGTGATTTGACCGGACGCTCAGCGTAAAGGACCGGCCGGATTCCAACACCACCTCCGGCGGCAGGCTCAGGGTCAGGCGAAAGAGTCGTCCGGCCTGCAATTCGTTCACCTCCACCTTGGCTCCGGGGACATCCACCCTGGCCTCGGACAAAACCAGGGCGTTGGTGCCGGTGTTGCGAAGGGTCACCGCGGGTTTTGCTACCTGACTCCCATTCGCCGCCGGCAGCGTCAAAACCGGCGGAAAGACGGAAATCGTGGGTTGCATCGACGCCGAGACCTGAACCCGAACCGCGGGAACTGTCTCCGCCGAAGTCTTCATCACGAATGCCGCCATGACATGGGACGTCGTCAGCGGAAGTACCGGAGTCACCCGAAGTTCATATTCCTTCCCCGGGATCTTCTCGGACAATGTCGCCCGGAAGGATGTGTTCGTGGATTCAGGTTCCGAAAGTTTGAGCGGCGCGTCCAAGTTGCTGACGATCCGGACCACCTTCGTCTCGTTGGTCAACCGTTCCTCGGAGAGTGCGAAGTAGACGGAGGCGGGAAGCACCAAAATGGGGGTCCACACATTCGCCTTCAGTTGAAGCATCACGTTTGAACTCAACACATCGTTGCACATCACTGTGATGCTCTTGCCCACCTGGCCGCTGAAGGATCCCGCATTGAATTGGATCGGTATCCTCCCCGACTTTCCCGGCTCGACCTCCTTGTCCCACGTGCCCGCGGTGGTGCATCCGCAACCGGGACGCACATCACGGATCGAGAGCGTCTCAGTCCCGATGTTGGTGAAGACGAAATCGTGCCGAACGATCTCCCCGGCGCTGACCTTGCCGAAGTCATGCACCGGGGTCGCAAAGACCACCCTCGGGCCCATCGGCGGTTCGGGGGCCGAAACTGGAGCCCCGGCCTGCGCCCAGGTTTCCGTGGCGCCCCACATCCATCCCAGTAAACCAACCAGGATTCCCACTGATTTCGATTTCATATCAACTCGCATGTTCCTGTTGAAACTTTGCACCGGCAATCGCCTCTCCACAGTCGGACTGACCCGCGACACTAGCAAGCCGGTTGACGCCACCCGGGCGGTGCAGGCTTGTTCGCCAGCCGGTCCTGAGCGTATGAACGGGCCATGACGACCTTTCCCTTCCGTCATCTCCGGACGGTGCAACTTCCGTCCGACCGCCCATGAATCGACGCCCCCTTCCGGACCGGATGGGTCCCGAATCCGCCGCCCAAGCCTTCATCCAGCAGATCCAAACGGGAATCTCGGCCGTCGGCCCCCGCGCCACCTACAACCACCTCATCGCCGAGAACAACTCTCTGATCCGCGGCTCCAACCTCGACATCGGACGGCAACTCGTCACCGCACGTACCGCCATCCACACCGAGATCGTCCGGCAGTGGGCCCAGGAGCAAGTCCGGCTCCACAGCTACGACCGGCCGTTCGCCGTGGTCGCCCTCGGCGGCACCGGTCGGGCCGAGGTCACTCCCTGCTCCGACCTCGATTTTGCGTTCCTCTTCGACGACGCCCTTGAAGGCAATCCCTTCCTGCTCGAACTCCAGCGCCAGCTGATCCACACCAGGCTCTTCGAGGAGATCCACGGCTTTTCCTTCGAGCCACTCCCCTTCAACCTCGACGACGCCCCGCGGCTGGTCGACAAGCAGCTCAATTCGTTCATTGACCTCCGGCCCATCCATGATCCCGACGGCTTGGCCCAGCGGTTCCGGGAACGCATCCGTAAAACCTACGATCCGTTCGAGCACTTCCTCCACGTTCGGGGTTTCTGGAAAGTCCAATGGGAAAAGGCCGCCGCCGAAGTCGAACGTCTCGACCTGTTCGACATCAAGAACGACGGACTTCGCATCTTTCTCGCCGGCATTTGGACCCTTGCGGGCAAACGCTTTCAGCACAGCCACGAGATCTATGGCAGCCTCCCCGACCCGCGTGATCTGGAAGCCTACGACTTCCTTGTCCGCATCCGATGCTTCGTCCAGCTGCGCCACACCGCCGCATCCCGATCCAGTCCCAACGGCAACCATCCCGAGGACCTCCTGCGCTTCGAAGACTTCGAATCCCTCGGCGACCTGCTCGGAAGCTCCGCAAGCCAGGATGCCCGCGACGAATTCGGCAACGAGGTGCGCAGCCAGCTCTTCGCCGCCCGCCGACGCGTGGCCCGGTTCGCCAAAGCCGTCATCGAGGAGGAACTGATGCACGGGCGCGAAACCGCCCCGGGCAGCCCCATCCACTACACCGTCGCCGGCCTGCGCCACATCAGTCCCCACTTGTCTGCCGCCCCCGAACTTCGCAGTCGTGACGCCCTGGCCTTGATCCTCGCTTCCCAACGCTACGGGGTCCCCATTGACCCGTCCGAGCTCCGCCGGACCTTTCGCGATGTCGGCGATTGGATGGTTCCGGTGCCCGAACTGTCCGCCCTGTTCTACGAACAGCACGGCAGCCTGGCCGATTCGTTCGCCTTCCTCTCCCAGTTCGATGGCGCCGAAGATCGGCTCTTCCCCGGTTACGCACGCTTCGAGGCCACCCTCGACAGCCGCGTCCTGGAGGAGCGAACCGTCGCGCGCAGCGCGTTCGAACGCCGTAAAATGAAGGCCCTGGAGGAACTCGTCCGCGCCGGCCGCGAACAACTCGATCAGGTCGTCCAATCCAACCGACTGTCGGCGGTCAGCGGTGAAATTGATCCGGAGATCGCCGCGGCACTGCTCAGCGCCGACCACCTCGCTGGCGTGAAGCTCGCCCTCAAAACCAAACGCCTGCCGCTCACCCATGGTGACATCCGCCTTCGGGACGACGCCGGCCGACCCTTCCACGACCGCAATTCCTCCGGACTCTCCGGCATTCCCCTCGAAGAGTACTTTCAGCGATACCGCGATGGCTGCGAATTCTCCGAAGCCACCCTCGACACCGCTGAATTCCTCATCGCCAATCGGCGCGCCTTCAAGGACCGCGCCGCCGCGGGCATCAATCCCGATCCCGTCGTGATGGAGTTCGCCGAGTTGTGCCGTGACGAACAGCTGCTGCGCAGCCTCTACGTGTTCACCTGCGCCGACCGCGCCGAGTGGGACTCGGCCCGGCAGGATCCCGCGCGGTGGTTCCTGAGCCGCGAACTCTACCACAAGGCGCTTCGGCAGTTCCGACCTGAGTCCGACCCCACCCAATCCCTGCGCACCCTCGGATTCTCGCCCGAGGAACAGGCCGTCCTCCGCGACTTCGGCCCCGATTTCTATGCGGGCGTCTATCGCACCCACGCTGGAACCTTCGGCGCCCATCTGCTTGCCCTTGCCGAACAACCGGACCAACACGGCCCAAAAGCCATGGTGCTTCGTGAGGGCGCATCGGTCATGGTGGGTGTCGCCGCGGCGGACGTTCGCGGACTGGCTGCCTGCATCATGGGAACTCTCTGGAAAGCGGGCCTCAACCTGCGACAGGCCCACTTGTTCTCGGCAATGAACCTCCGCCTTGCCCTCGATTTCTTTCACTTCGCGCCCGGGGGGCCCGCGATCCTGGGAAGCGAATTGATGCGCAACCTCGAACGGGCCATTCGCGAACAACGCCACATCGCACCAGAAGACGAATCCACCCTCCCGCCCTTGCACGGCACGACCACCCTCAAGGAATGGCTTCCCGGACAATGCTGCCTCCAACACGAAACCACTCAGGATGGCAGCGGCCTGGTGTACGTGCTGGCGTACAAGGTATTCCGGCACCTCCGCGGGAATATTTTCGGCCTCAAAGCCGACGCCAATCCCAAGGTTGTCTACGTCTCCATCTATCTCTCCCTGCCCAAGGAACTCCCCTTCGCTCAGGCCCAGTCCATCGTCGCCGAGTGGGTATAACCCGGGCCGTTCAGTCGCATGAATGCATCCATGATGCACCTCATGTCACTGAGTCATGATGGACCTACTAACAACTCACTCAATCCCTTCAAGGTGCCCACCGAGCCTGATTTCGTCCGGATTTTGCAGAATCCCACGACGTCCGATTGGAAGACGGCAAAGGCCCGTGCTAGGGTCGCGGCGAGGAACGAAGAAACCTGAAAGTATCCGATGATGAACCCCACGCGCTGGAACCGGTTGGTGCCTGTCCTGTTAAGTCTCTCCATCCTGGCGGCCCACGCCGAAACTCCCCAACCCGGCGTTGCTTCCGGTGAATCCTCGCCCGTTTCCGAACAGGCGGCCGAATCCACCGGAAATGCCACCTCAGTCACCTACACGGAGTTGACGCCTCTCGTGGTGCGCTCACGCCGCCCCCTGTCCCCGAAGGCCGCCGCAATGAAATTGAGGGTCGTTTCGGGTCGGACCGCCGACCGCCTGGATCGTGGTCCACAACGCGAATCACCCAAGTTCGCGGCCATGCGACTCCGGCGAGAGCCTGGGGTCACCCCGGACCGGCTGGATCGAGGGGTTCCCTACCTTTCGCCAAAGGCCGAATCAAGTTTAGCAACGGCCACATTGGCGCCCTGAATCCCCATCTCAGTCGTTTGCCTGGATCGGATCAGGCTCCAGCCCGTGCTCAACCGGTTCAGGCAAAACGCCGCCCGCCCGCGGTAATAGCCTTTGAATTCTCCCCAAGCTTCACTATCAGATCGCAAGCATGAAACCGAACCCACGCGCCGCTGTTCGCTCGCTTGCCTCGGCAGCCGCGCTCGGCGCGGCCCTGTTCCTCTTCAACATCGTCGCCGTCCGCCCGGCCGCCGCCGCCGAGGATCTGGCGCCCCTGCCGGTCAAGCCACCCTCCCCGACCCTCAAGGGTACCCCCAGCGATCTGCCCTCCGGACCGAATGTCGAGCCGCCCCCGGAAAAGCCCGCCCCCCCGTTCATGGCACCCAAAGGGGTGGTCAACGTAGCCGCCGGCAAGAAGGCCACCAGCAGCAGCAAACCTTTCACCGGCACGCTCACCCAGATCACCGACGGCCAGAAGGAACCCGAGGACGACCATGTCGTCGAGATGCGCCGCGGGAAGCAGTGGGTCCAGGTGGACCTGGGCGAACCGGCAACGATCTACGCCATCGTCGTCTGGCACGATCATCGCTTTCTTCAGGTCTTCCGCGACGTCATCGTCCAGGTGGCTGACGATCCGGATTTCACCCAGAACGTGCAGACCCTCTACAACAACGACGTGGACAACTCAGCCGGCCTCGGCATTGGAACCGACAAGGAATATTTTGAGACCAATCGCGGTCGCACCTTCGACGCCAAGGGCGTCGTGTCCCGCTACGTTCGCTGCTACACCGCAGGCAGCAGTCTCAGCTCGCTCAACGTGTGCCAGGAAATCGAGGTCTACGCGCTTCCCGCGAAGTGAGCGGACGGGATGTTGAACCGCGCCGCATTCTTCCATCCCTGGCTGGCGCTGACGCTGCTCGTGGTGGCTGCCGGAGCGCTGGCCTTGCGGCTGCCGCAGTTGGACCGGCGCCCCATGCACAATGATGAGGCGGTCAACGCCGTGCTCCTCCAAGGCCTCTGGGAACGCGGGGTGTACCAGTACAATCCCGACGAATACCACGGCCCCGCCCTGCACTACGCCACCTTGCCGTTTGTCTGGCTGAGCGGCACCCCGGATTTCGACCATCTTTCCGAGCGCACGCTTCGCCTGGTCACGGTCACCGCGGGTGTGGCCCTCGTGCTGCTTGTCGGACTGCTGCGTGACGCACTCGGGGCCGCAGCCACCGCCGTGGCTGGAGTACTTCTCGCGGTTTCCCCGGCGATGGTCTTCTACAGCCGGTACTTCATTCATGAGATGCTGCTGGTGTGTTTCACCCTGCTGCTGCTGGCGGGTGCCTGGCGCTACCACCAGACGGGAAAGCCAGGTTGGGCGGCACTGGCCGGCGCGGGCCTGGGCCTCATGCATGCCACCAAGGAGACCTTCGTCATCACCCTCGCGGCCATGGGATTCGCCCTCGCCGCCACCGTCGCATGGAACCGATGGCGCCCACCCATCCCCAGCGGGGACAGGCCGGCGTGGAACGTCCGCCACCTGGGGCTGGCCCTGGGCGTGGCGGCCGCTGTGTCGCTGATCCTTTTCACCTCGTTCTTCACCCACCTTCGCGGACCGCTGGATTCGGTGGCCACCTACCTCCCCTGGATCCGCCGTGCGGGAGGCCACTCGCCCCACATTCATCCGTGGCACGAGTATTTCGAGCGCCTCTTGTGGTTTCGTTCGGCCCGCGGTCCGCTCTGGACAGAGGCTTGGATTGCCGTGCTCGCGCTGGTGGGTTTGGGCGCGTCGCTGGCCGGCCGAGGCCTCGGCTCCTCTCCGGTGGGGTTCGCCCGGTTCCTCGCCTTTTTCACCGTGATGATCACCACCGCCTACAGCGCGATCCCCTACAAGACGCCGTGGTGCCTGCTGAATTTCTGGCTGCCCATGATTCTCCTGGCGGGCATCGGCGCCGCCGTGCTGATGCGCTGGGCGCGCCGCCGACCCTGGCAAGGGTGCGTGGGCCTGCTGCTCGCTGCCGGGTGCGCGCACCTGGGCTGGCAGGCCTGGCGCTGCAGCATCGAATTCGCGAACCACCGGGGAAATCCCTACATCTACGCCCAGACCGTTCCCAATGTCCTCGAATTGACCGATCGCGTGCAGGCCATCGCCGGGGTCAACCCGGAGGGGGTCCGGACCGAAATCCGGGTGGTCGCACCCGAAAGCGAGTACTGGCCGTTGCCCTGGTACCTGCGCCGGCTCCGCAACGTGTGGTGGCTGGACACACTGCCCGAAGAACCTTACCCACCGATTCTAATCGTGGGTTCGGGGCTGAAAGCGGCGCTGGACGAGAAATCCAACCGGCGTTGGCTGAACGTGGGCTACTACGAACTGCGCCCGCGGGAGTTCTTCGAGCTCTACGTCGAGTTCGAGCTGTGGAAGCGGTTCGTCGCGACACTGCCGCGTCCGAAGGACGACGAGTAGCTCCCGGTTGAAAAAGAATGCCGGCCCCTTTCGGCTTGAATGACTCCCACGGTCCGTCAGGTTCCTACGCGCACCCCACTGGATCCACATGAAGACCGCAAACCGCACTCTGGCATCCGTCAACCGCCGTTCGTTCCTCGGTCGTCTCGGCACCTTCGCAGGAGGCGTTATCGCCCTGCCGCAATTCATCCCCTCAAGCGCCCTCGGACTCGGCGGCGCTGTACCGCCCAGCGAACGCATTGTGCTCGGTGCGATCGGGATCGGCGGACGTGGCTCCCACGTGCTGGAAGCGTTCGTCCACGAACCCGGCGTCCAGTTCGCCGCGATCTGCGACGTGAAAGCCACCCGGCGCCAGTCCGTGAAGAAAATGGCCGACACCCTTTACGGGAACCAGGACTGCGCCATGTACCGCGATCTGCGCGAGTTTCTCGCTCGTCAGGACATCGACGCGGTGCTCATCGCCACCGGACCGAACTGGCATGCCGCGGCCTCCATCCTGGCGGCCCGGGCGGGCAAGGACGTGTATTGCGAGAAACCGTGCACCAAGAACATCGCGGAGAGCCTCGCCCTGGCTCAGGTGTTCCGCCGAACGGGGCGCGTCTTCCAGGCCGGCACCCAACGCCGAAGCCTGCCGAATTTCGCCTTCGCCGCCGAACTCTGCCACACCGGCAAGCTGGGCAAGGTCCACACACTCCACGCCCATCCGGGCGGCCTGGGCACCGGCTCCAGCGGATGGCCCAAGGCCGAACCCGAACCCGACAAGGAGGAAGCCGATTGGGATCTCTACCTGGGACCGACCGCGTGGCGACCCTACAACCGCAGCTTGCTGAATAACGGCGGCGGCTTCGAGAAGGGTGGCGGCATGGTCGGCGGCGGTTGCCTCGAGTGGGGATCGCACTGCGTGGACCTCTGCCAGTGGGCCAACCAGACCGACGACACCTCCGCGGTGGAGTACTGGCCGGAAGGCAATCAGTTGCACGCCCTGTATGCCAACGGCGTGAAACTCATCATGCGCAACGAAGGCTGGCTGCCGCTTGGCTCCTGCCCCGTGCGCTACGAAGGCGACGCCGGTTGGGTCGAGACCGCCGACAACGGGGATGTGGTCGCAGAACCCGCCACGTTGATCGACAAGACACGACCCAAGATCGGCGGTTACCCGGCCAATTTCCATGTGCGCGACTTCCTGTCATGTGTGCGCTCCCGCGCCCTGACGCGGGCAAACGCCGATGTGGCCTGCTGGTCCCACATCACCTGCCACGCGGCCAACATCGCGCTGTTCCTCGGGCGCCGGGTGAAGTTCGACCCCAAAAAGCACGAATTCATCGGTGATGACGAAGCCAATCGTCTTCGTTCCGAAGCGCTGCGCGGACCCTGGAGGCTGTGAAACCTGGCCTGCCCAAACCACCAACCTCCATCGACCAAAGACCATGATGCGCACCCCTCAATCCCCAGGCCGAAATCCTCGTTCCCAAGCCCGGCTCGCCGCCCTTGTCCTTTGCCTCGCGGGGCTTGCCCTCGCGACGCCCGCCCAGGCCGCGGACTCAACAGCCGCTTCCGCCGACAAGGCACGCCAGGCCTTGGCCATTCTTCAATCCGACGCGCCCCCCGAGGAAAAGGCCCTGGCCTGCAAGAATCTCGCTGTGTTTGGCGGTCCGGAAGCCGTCTCCGCTCTCGCACCCCTGCTCGCCGATGAGCGCCTCTCCGCGTGGGCACGCATTCCCCTCGAAGTCATGCCCGGGCCGGCAGCCGACGATGCCCTGCGCGACGCGGTGGGACGCCTGTACGGCAACCTGCTCGTGGGCGTCATCAATTCCGTCGGCATCCGCGGCGACACCAAAGCCGTGGACGTCCTATCGGGTCGCCTGAAGGACGTGAATGTCGACGTGGCGTCCGCCGCCGCCGTCGCCCTGGGCCGCATCGGAGGCCCAACGGCCGTCAGTACCCTGGAAGCGTCGCTGACCTCCGCCCCGAACGGCGTGCGCTCAGGTGTGGCCGAAGGCTTGATCCTGTCGGCGGAACAGCTTTCCGCCACCGGCCAGGCCGCCGATGCCGTCCGACTCTATGATGCCGTGCGCCGCGCCAACGTGCCGCCTCAGCGTGTGCTCGAAGCCACCCGCGGGGCCATCCTCGCCCGCCAGGCGGAAGGCCTGCCGCTGTTGCTCGAAACGTTGCGCTCCCCGGACCGCGACACATTCGACATCGGTTTGCGCACCGTCCGCGAACTGCCCGGCCGCGCGGTCACGGAAGCGCTGGCCGCCGAGTTGAATCGCACCCCGCCCGAACGACAGGGCCCGGTGCTCCTCGCCCTCACCGATCGAGGCGACGCTGCCGTGCAGCCGGCCGTGTTCCGGGCCGTCCAACAGGGTTCCAAGTCCCTTCGCCTCGTGGCCCTCGGTGTGCTGGAACGTCAGGGCAACGTCGCCTCGCTGCCCGTGCTGCTGGAAGCTGCTGCGGACGCCGACCCGGCCGTTTCCAAAGCGGCCAAGACCGCCTTGGGCCGGCTTCCCGGCAAAGAAGTCGACACCGCGCTGCTGGCACGCCTGCCGCAATCGTCCGGGCCGTCACGCTGTGTTCTCGTGGAACTCGCCGGCCAACGTCGCATGTCCGCCGCCGTGCCGGAATTTCTGAAAGCGGCCAACGATACCGATCCCAAAATACGCCGTGCCGGCATCGACGCTCTCGGCGAAACAGTCACCGCCGCCGAACTGGGCGCCTTGGCTGACCTGCTCGCCAAGGCGTCTGAGGACGACCTGGCCGACGTCGAAGCCGCCCTGGACTCCGCCTGCGCACGCCTGACCGACAAGGCCGGTTGCGCCGCACCCTTGCTGGCCCGTCTCCCTGCCAGTTCCGCGCCCGCCCACTGTGCATTGCTGCGCGTTCTTGGAACCGTGGGCACCGCGAATGCCCTCACCGCGGTGCGTTCCTCCCTGACCCACACGGACGACTCCGTTCGCGACGCGGCGTTCCGGGTGCTGGCCGATTGGCCGGAATCCGCAGCCGTGTCCCCGTTGCTGGAGGTGATCCGCACCACGACCAATGACACACAACGCACCCTGGCGTTGCGCGGGGCGGTGCGCCTGCTGGGCCTGGGAGATCAACCGCCCGCGCAAAGCGTGAAGACGTATGGCCAACTCCTGGCCCTCGCCCGTCGCGTGGATGACCGCAAACTGGTCCTCTCCGGCCTCGGTGCTGTCCCGGATCCGGCGGCGCTCAAGCTGATTGAACCGCTGCTCGCCGAGGAACCGGTGCGGAAGGAAGCGGAGTCCGCCTTGCTGAGCATCGCCGGAGGGCTTGCCGGTTCAGCCCCGGCCGAGGCCAAGGTGCTGGCCACCCGTCTGCAGGCAGAGTCGAAGGACGCCGCCACCCGCGATCGCGCCAAGCAGATCCTCCAAAGCATGGACAAGTCCGAAGACTACCTCACGTCGTGGCAGTTCGCCGGAGCCTACACCCTCGCAACCGGTGAAAGCGGATCGCTCTTCGCCAAAGAGTTCGCTCCGGAGAAAGGGGACAACACCGTGGCGTGGCGTCCGCTGGCTGCCGGCACTCAGGCGGACCGCCCCTGGATGCTGGACCTGCTCGCGACCCAGAGCGGCGACGCCCGCTGCACCGGCTACGCCCGCACCTGGGTCTACTCCGCCGTCGCGCAACCTGCCCGGGTCGAATTCGGCACCGACGACGGCCACAAACTCTGGTGCAACGGCGAACCCATCGCCCAGGCCGACCGCGGCGGCGCAGCCGTCCCCGGTGAATTCCAAACCATCGTCTCGCTGCGACAGGGGTGGAACATCCTGCTGTTGAAAGTCGTTCAGGACTCCGGCCCCTGGGAATTCTGCCTCCGCCTTCGCACCTCGACCGGCGCCAAGCTCGAAGGCTTGAAGGTGCAAGCCCTGCCGCCAGAGAAATAGCGAACGGCCAAAAGCTCCTGGCCCCGGCCGTCCCGGCATCCTGCGCCAGCGCGGGGCAGCGTGAAGGGTCCGGTGTGTCCGGATGGTGAGACAAGCGCGTAACTCCCTTTCTCACCTGGCCGCAAATGTCCGATGTGCAGACGCGATCCCTTTGAAATGCATCCAGAGCCGCGGCACGCCCAAATGCTCCACCGAAGAGGCCTTCATTGAAACCGCCACCTTCCTCATGTCGCTCGTCTCGTACCAGGAACGGCGCCTCGTGCGCTGGGATGCCGCCAGGGAAGAGATCGTGTGAGGAGGAATCCACCGTGAAAAAGGGGAATAGCATGAGAATTCTCTCTGTGTCAGTCCTGATGCTGGCGCTCCGGTCGTGGACCTGTACCGGGGAGGAGACGAAGGACGCCGCGAAGCCCGAGGCCGGCCAGGTCAAGGCCCAAGGCGATGGGCTGCACGGATACATCGGCTTCAGCGCGAGCCGGCCGCCGGCGCGATCCGAGTTCAGCGCGGGCATGGGATTCTACTCTGCCGTGTGGCCCTTGATCGACCGGGATTATATGGCGCCCCCCAGCCGCGGGACCCTCGTGTCCCTGGATCCGGCCCTGTTCGTAACTCCGCCGCCCGGACTGGAGGTCGGGTATGTCCCAATCGTCACCGGTCAGTCGAAACTGTGATCACCGCGTGGCGTCGGCTTAAAGCCCAGGCAGCGTTCAGTTGACTGCGGCGCGGTTCGGCGCAATCTCGCCCCAATCACCCCGACCAATGTTAAAGCGCAGATGGGCTGCGCCTGGATGGAGCAACCCCAGTTTCTCCGAATCGCACAGTTGGACATAGTCAGTGGACATCGCGTCTGGCCTCCATTTCCTGGGCCCGAAATCCAGACAGTCGAACCTTCTTACCGTCCAACGACGTGGCCTTCTCAGTAAACTCAAGTCCTCGTGGGCCCACGGGGTTCCTAAAGATCCCTTCTAACTCGAGATGGATAACCCCGTCGGGTGGAGGTGGCAGCTTCAGTCGTGCAGGTGCCGGAATAGTTTTTGTGGTGGAAATTCCGATGGAGGCCTCGGTCGCGCCGCGGGCCGGTAACCGAGTTCGCGAGTCGGAGGCCCCCGCCGACGGGTGGGCGAGGGGTGCCGTTAGGATTGCTAGGGCGACAATCCCTAACCGAAGACGTTGCGGGTACACGCCTAAGAATTATGGTCGCTGCGCTTCGGTTAGGCGGCGATTGCATGAGAAGCCCGTGAATCTTCCTGAACTGAGGCACACGATGGCCCGTGAAGATTCAGTTCACATCCAGACGCATCCAATGAGGCCGACAATGCGAGGGAAGTCCTTCTCGTGAACCGCGCGGGCCGAACGGGGTCAAGTCCCGACCTACAACAAACCAGACTCGTGACGCTCAGGCCAGCTTCCACCGAGACCGAATAGTCTCCACTGCGGTGGGAGCAGCTATTGGTCTGGCATTGGCTGCAGCATATGGGTCATCGTCAGGAGATATGTCAGGGAACATAGCCCTGGGTACTGCATTGGGAGCAGCATTCGGAGGAATCTTCGACTTTATATCTCACATAAAATCCAAGAAAAAAGGGTAGAGATTACCCGCACAACACTAGTTTCTTGATGGGCGGCCAGAATACGGCGCAGTGTGCCCTTCGTCCTTGCCACGCGTCTTCGTCTCGCCGCCTCGTGTCTCTTCGATTCGCACCGCAAACGGATCGCCGTTGTAGCAGACCTCATTGAAGAACGCCCATACGGACGAGTCAGTGTTCACAAACATCGGCGCGAGTTTGCCCGCCGTGGTGGTGTAGCTGAAACCGCCGAGCACTTCGCTGCGTCCGCCGCCGCGCGTGTCGACCAGCGTGCCGCCACGCTCGGTCTTGTAGCCAAGTATCCACAGGTCGCCGCCGTCGTTGATCAGGTGCGTGCCTTCGTTCTCAATGTTGAGTTGCCGCGCCCAGAGCTTCTGCTTCTTGAGATGCAGGTTGTGGGTGACGACATCCTCGAAAAACCACTCCGCGCCCTCCGCCTCCGCCGTGCTCGAGAGGTTGCCGTCCTGGACGCTCCGCAGGACGAGCGTGCGGCGCGTGGCGACTTCCAGCCCGCCGTGGATGGCGGCGAAATGTTCGATGCTCACCACCGGCGCCTCGCCATCGAGAAGCCGGAAATCGGGACGCAGTCCGTTTCCGTAATTGATCATGCCGCCGAGGCCGACGACGCGGCGAACCTTGCCGCGAATGATGACAGTCGAACGTAGGTTGTAGCTGCCGGGCAGGAACACGGTCGCCGCGCCGGAGTCCATCGCCTTTTGAATCGCGGCGGCGGAATCCGCCTTGCCGTTCGGGTCCGCGCCGAAGTTGTCCACGTTCGCCCACGTCTTTGGGTCGTCGTGCGGCACTTGTGGCGTTTCCTTCACGGGCAGCCGCAGCGAAGTCGGAGGCGAGGGAAACGGACTTGTCGCCGGATGGGAGCAATACTCGGCGATGTCCGGTCCCGCGCTGCCCGGCTTATCCGCGCCGGTGATGCGATAGGCCGCGCCGGAGTCCGGCGTGTGCGACACATCGCCGAGCGCACGTCCGTAACCGGTCGTCTTCACGTCACGGAGAAAGATGCGCCCGCCGTTGAAGTTCACGATGGCGGGCTTCTTTGCGGCATCGCTCGTGCCGGTGAGTTTGGCGTCGAGCAGGCAGAGCGTACCGTAAGTGGAAAGTGCGGGAACGGCGTTGTCGCTGGTGAATCCCCGGATGCTCACTGACTGGCCTTCATTGGCGAGGCCCACCTCATTCTGTCCGCGCAGCGTGATGTTCTCGAAGACCTGACCGTTCACCGCGTGCGCCGTGGCGATGCCGCGCCGAAAGCCGATGACCTCGCAGTTCCTAACCAGGAGCGGCCCGTTCATGTCGCGGTGCGCGAGGTCGAGTCCGGTGTGACCGCTGTCCGCGCCCGCGATGAAACGGCAGTCGCGCACCGCGCCGGAGTTATTTGAGTAAAACTGGAGCGCCGTCGCGCCAGGATTCCCTGCGCCGACATCGAAGGTCAGGTTCTCCACGTAGTTGTGAAACCAATCCGCGGACCCAAACCCTCCGCACCACATAATCGCCTCGGGCTTTTTCGCATCGGTGAATGTCGCATCCTTCAGGCGGATGATGGACGCATCGCGCGACTCGCCGCACAGATATGTAAAGCCCCAGTTGTCCTGCCCGCCAAATCGCTTCGGCCACTTGAGTGTGGCACTGACAAGGTAGGTGCCGCGCGGGAAATAGAGGATACGGTGCTGGCCGGTGCGTTCGTTGATGGCCCGCTGGAGCGCCTCGGTGTCATCCGCCACGCCATCCGCCTTTGCGGAATACGGCGGCTTGGTGACATCCACCACGTTCCCTCCCGGCGGGTAGGATTCGGCGCAGAGACTCGGGAGTGCGATGGCGAAGAGAATTAGAGCTGTTAGTTTCATAGGAGACGCGAGGAATCGCCTAACGCCTAGGATGGGCAGCCTCACCTCAGCGTCGGGAAGGAGTCCAGCGAAACATCATCACGTGGTTCAGACCAGCGTTTTCCAGGAAGAGAACGTACTCACCGTTCTTGCGGAGGGTGACGTTCAGCGCGTTGTTCGGTGCTCCTGGACCTTTGAATGGCCATTCCCTCAGGAATCTTATCCTTGTCAACGTTGATCCCTGCATCGCCCCAGACGTGAATCTCCAAGTTGTATCCTTTGGCGTTTGGGTCGCCCTTCTTCCACGCGCCAGGACAACCGCAAATCATCCAATCGCATCTCAAGTTGACGCGCAACGGCCGCAGCGTCGGGCGCTGCTTCACGGTGTTCAGCAGGTCGTCGCCAAGTGAAAAAATCTCCTCCGCGAAACTGAAGACCTGCTGACCTGCCTCGGTGAGCGCAAGTCCCTGCCCACGGCGCCGGAGCAACTTTTCGCCCAACATGCTCTCGAGTGCCTGAATCTGCGTGCAGATCGTCGGCTGCGAAACGTGCAGCTTTACGGCGGCGCGGGTCAGTCCCCCCTCCTTCGCGGCAACCCAGAAATAGCGCAGGTGGTGAAAATTCAGGAATTCCATGCCCGCAACCGTATTAGTTTAAACCTAAATCTACCATCCAATAAGCGTAGTGGCCCCAAGCGCCATCCCGTTGAAAACTGACTCGAGCCGAACGAACTCAGCTTCAACCATGACAAAGACCACTAAGAACAAGAAGAACCACCACAATGGCGGCGGAAACCACGCGCCCGAGGTGAAAGTCGGATTCAAATTCACTCACCCGACCGCCACCGCTGTGTTTGTGGCAGGCACGTTTAATGAATGGCGACCGGCAGCCACCCCTATGACTTCCATCGGCGACGCCCTCTGGTTCAAGCAGATCGTTCTGCCCCCAGGTCGCTACGAATATTGCCTGGTCGTGGACGAGATGTGGATGCCGGACCCTCTGGCCAAGGAATCCGTGCCCAATCCGTTCGGCGGCTTGAACTCCGTGATCCAGGTACCGGCCCCGGACTGAAGGTTCCATCCCGTCCGAGCGCCCACCACGGCAGTCGAAGACCTGGCAAGGCCAAGACCGTCACCCCCAACAAGAGGGACAAGGGATCACGAATGAGTCCCTGAGCCTCCTGATCCACACCGAAACCAATCCGATTTCCGATTCTAACCAAGTGAACCCCATGCAAATCGAATTCCACACCCTGGGTACCCAGGCCGACTCCCGATTGCGCGGCGAAATAGACTCTGAGCTTCAGGTTCTGAATGAACTCATGCCCATCACGCATGCTCACCTGTCCCTCGAGCGCCAGCACGAGGCGACCCCACCCTACCAGGCCGTCGCCACCCTGGCGGTGCCCGGCCCCGATATCCATGCAGCCGCCCGCGATCATACGCTGCCCGCCGCATGGCGAAAAGTCGCGGCACGACTGCGCGAGCAGATTGAACAGCGCCGGAGCCGGCATGTGGCGCGAAAGAAGGGCCGAGCCCAGCCTCGCCCGCCCCCCGCCGCACGCCGCGCGAAATAATGATACCCGCCGCAGGGTATTATCTGATCCGTGCATGCACTGAACTGGTCACGAGATCTTATGGCAATCATCAGGATTTCGGCCTCGCCTTCAGGTGCGGGTTGCGGTCTTGATAGTAAGTCGCAGGAACCGCATGAGCCACATACAGACCGCACCTGAGCAGACCGCCTGGCACCAACTGGACCACGACGCAGCCACCCAGCGTCTCGACGTCAACCCTCACGCCGGGTTGTCCGCGGATGAGGTTCAACGCCGTCAGGCCCAGCATGGGCCCAACCGCCTGACCAGCCAGAAACGCAAAAGCGAGCTGGTCCGATTCCTTCTGCAGTTCCATCAGCCGCTGCTCTATATCCTGCTTGCAGCCACCGCAGTGACCGCATTCCTCCAGGAATGGGTCGACGCCTCCGTTATATTTGGGGTCGTCTTCATCAACGCCGTCATCGGCTACCTCCAGGAGGGCAAGGCCGAGCGCGCCATCGAGGCGCTCGCCAGAATGGTCGTCACCGAAGCGACCGTGCGCCGCGACGGACGCAAGCAGCGCGTGCCCTCGGAGCAACTGGTTCCCGGCGATGTGGTGCTCCTGCAATCCGGCGACCGCGTCCCCGCCGACTTGCGGCTGATCCATGTGCGCGATCTGCAAGTGGATGAATCGGCGTTGACGGGCGAATCCGTGCCGGTCGAGAAGCACACGGACGTGCTGGGCGCGGACACAATTCTGGCAGACCGCAAGAACCTGGCCTTCGCAGGCACGCTCGTCACCTGCGGCAAGGCTGAGGGCGTGGTGTGGGCCATTGGAAATCAAACCGAGACCGGCCGCATCGCCCGGCTCATTGGCGAGGTGGTTGATTTGTCGACGCCGCTGACGAAGAAGATCACGCAGTTCAGCAAGGTGCTGTTGATCGCAATTCTGGTTCTGGCCGCGCTGACGTTTGTCCTGGGGGTCCTGCGCGGCGGCCAGACGGCGGACATGTTCATGGCTGCCGTGGCCCTGGCCGTAGGTGCCATCCCGGAAGGACTGCCGGCAGCCGTCACCATCACCCTGGCGATCGGCGTGGCGCGGATGGCTCGCCGTCAAGCCATCATCCGCAAGCTGCCGGCGGTGGAAACGCTCGGCAGCACGACGGTGATTTGTTCGGACAAGACCGGCACGCTCACGGAGAACCAGATGACCGTGCAACGCATCGCCGTCGGCGGCCGGCACTACGAAGTCACCGGTGCTGGTTACGAAGCGCACGGAGATATCCGCTGGAACGGAGAGGCGGTGTGCGTCGGGGACCATTCTGGTCTGAAGGAGTGTCTGAAGGCGGGCTGGCTGTGCAACGACGCGCAACTCGTGCGGCAGGGTGGGCGCCTCACCGTGCAGGGCGACCCGACCGAAGGCGCATTGATTGCGGCTGCGATGAAGGGCGGGCTGAACGAAACCGAACTCCACGCCGCGCACCCGCGCCTCGATGCCGTCCCGTTCGAATCCGAGCATCAATACATGGCAACGCTGCACGCCGCCCCTGATGACGGGCGCGTCATTTACATGAAAGGTGCCGTGGAACGGCTGCTCGAACGTTGCACCAGCGTCCTGGGCGAGGACGACGCCGAAGCACCGCTTGATCCAGAGCGGATTCACCGCGAAGCCGAAGCGCTCGCCAGCCAAGGGCTGCGGGTGCTGGCCTTTGCCAGGAAACGCCTGCCCACGCCTGAAGCGCGCGTGACACACGCCGACGTGGCCAGCGGCCTCACGCTCCTCGGGCTGCAAGCGATGATGGATCCGCCCCGCACCGAGGCCGCCACCGCGGTTCGCGAATGCCAGAAGGCGGGCATCCGCGTCAAAATGATCACCGGCGATCACGTCCTCACGGCCCAAGCTGTGGCACGGCAGATCGGCCTGAACGGCGATAGCGGTGGTGGGGAGCTTGTGGCCGTCACAGGGAGGGAACTCCAGGGTCTTTCGAATGAGGAACTGTTGGATGTGGCGGAACGCGCCTGCGTGTTTGCTCGCGTGTCTCCCGAACAAAAATTGCACCTCGTCAAAGCACTCCAGGCTAGGGGTCACGTCGTGGCGATGACCGGCGATGGCGTCAACGACGCGCCCGCGCTAAAACAGGCGGACATCGGCGTGGCGATGGGCATCGCAGGGACGGATGTGGCCAAGGGCGCGGCGGACATGATGCTGACGGACGACAACTTTGCCACCATCAAGGCGGCCGTCGAGGAGGGACGGAACGTGTTCGACAACCTGACCAAGTTCATCGTCTGGACCCTGCCGACGAACTTTGGCGAAGGTATGGTCATTCTTGCTGCCATCCTGATGGGCACCGTGCTGCCGGTGCTGCCGGTGCAGGTGCTCTACATCAACATGTCCACCGCGTTGCTCCTCGGACTGATGCTCGTCTTCGAACCTCAGGAAAGCGACGTGATGGCGCGTCCGCCCCGCACGCCCGGCCAGCCCATTCTCACTTACGAGCTCGTGATGCGCACGGGGTTGGTCACCCTCTTGATCCTGGCGGGCGCGTTCGGGTTGTTCGTCTGGGAGCAGCAACGCGGTGGAAGCCTCGCACAAGCGCGCACCACCGCGGTGAACGTGATCGTGATGGTACAACTGCTCTACATGTTCAACTGCCGGTCGCTGACACGGTCGATGCTCTCGGTGGGCATATTCTCGAACCCGTGGGCTATTGTGGGCGCGGCGGGCATGATCGGCCTGCAACTCGCCATCACCTACGTCCCGCTGCTGAACCGCCTGCTCCACACCGCACCGCTGCCCGCCGATTCCTGGCTATGGATTGTCGCGGTGGCATTCGTGGCCTACGCGGTCGTCGGTATCGAAAAATCGATTCGTAGGGGATGGTCAGGCGCCGCAGGAGACATCGAGCTTTCCCCGGACCCGAAGTCGCAACTGCCACGGAGGGGCTCTTAAGAACGGTCCGCAGGAATAATCCACGAAATCGAACTCGGCTGTCCTACGGCTTTAGGCAAAACCAGGCAAATAAGCCTGCTCTGGACGCGCCGGGTACCGAAGGCTGCCACCGGCTGTCTCATAGAGTCTCAAAAGGCTGTCCAATTCCCACTTTCGCCACAATGCCGTTCGTAATCCTGAGGGATGGCTGTGTTCTCTACTTGAACCTCCGCGAACAAGTAATCCAGTTTCGAGAGCAACACGGCACGGCTTTCATCCACCCAAATGACCTATTTCGCGCACACGGCCCATGGGCTTGATGGCCGACCGGACAAGGACCGTGAGAGATGGCAATCGCTTCGAGACCACCTCCGAGGGGTCGCCCGCTTGGCTCGGGATTTTGCCACGCCACTTGGCCTTGGTGATGAGGCTGAAATGGCGGGCTTGCTGCACGATCTCGGAAAGTATTCTGAGCGCTTTCAAGCGCGACTCCAGAATCCGGCGATCCAAGGAATCAATCACTGGGCAGCGGGCGCCGTCTGCGCCGCGCGCCAAACCGCTGTGGCCTTCGCGATTGACGGGCATCACACGGGTATGCCGGCCAAAGGTGGAAACGGGATCCTACAGACCATCGCCAAGATGCGGGATGATCGTGAGCGCGAGGCATATTGCCGGTGCCCGGAGCCGGTTTCAGAACTGGTGAGTCGCTGCGAAGCCGACGGCATCCGCCTACCCACGTTGGCTGCTCGCAATGCGGGAACGCCATTTGCCGAATGCCTGCGCACGCGAATGCTCTTCTCCTGCCTCGTGGATGCGGACTTCCTCGACACGGAGGCGCATTTCACACCCGTGCAGGGGTCAGTCCCGGCTACTAGACACTTGTCGGTTGACCGGCACGCAGGCTTCGCGATCTTTCCCGGCGTATGGCGCGCAAGTTGCGAATTCAGTACGCCGGCGCAGTTTACCACGTCATGAACCGGGGCGATCGGCGGGAGGCAATCTTTCACCACGATCAGGACCGGCGGCGCTTTCTGGAAACGCTGGCGGAAGCTTGCGCCAAGACCCTGTGGCAG
>Ga0105046_10000032_pt1 | contig 124934 bp, 114 predicted proteins | sample MAT03_FD_78385 | JGI IMG/M metagenome (GOLD analysis project Ga0105046, IMG submission 78385) | Freshwater microbial communities from Lake Fryxell liftoff mats and glacier meltwater in Antarctica - MAT-03 (megahit assembly) | ecosystem: Environmental > Aquatic > Freshwater > Ice > Liftoff... | reverse complement strand
GGTTAGGCGGCGAGCGCGAGGTTGTTGTTCGCGATTGGAATTTTCCCGAGTGTTTTACCAGGTGCTCGAGGACCTGGGCACGCAACCAGAGCTTCACCAACCCCGTCGAAGCCAGTCACCCCCAAACTGCAGACTAAAAGCTAACTGCGGGGAGGGGTTGAAAGAAGTACTGCGGGTGGGGGCTGGACGGAAAAACTGCGGGTGGGGGTTGGACGGAAAAACTGCGGGTGGGGGTTGGACTGATGTACTGCGGGTGGGGGCTGGACGGAAAAACTGCGGGTGGGGGCTAGAACGGAAGAACTGCGGGGGGGCTGGACGGCCATACCGCGGTGCCCCTACCCGCAGTTCATCAGTCCCACCTCCTCCTGCAGTTCATCAGTCCCACCCTCACCCGCCGTTCGCCGTTCCAACCCGCCGTTCTGGTACCTCGCGAAAACGCCTTCGACTTCGGCGATGTCACGCACCTGATGGAGGACCTTCCGCAGCTCGGCAGAATTGTGGAGGCCTTTCACGTACCACCCTAAGTGCTTTCGAAACTCAAGCGCGGCACCGGTTGGATCGACGTCATACTCCTGCACCATGCGCGCGTGATCCAAGGCCACCGCGAATCGCGCTTCGACTGATGGCGTCGGCACGGGTGACGTGCCATCCAGCAGTGCTCGCGTTTGATTGAAGATCCACGGCTGTCCAAACGAGCCTCGCCCGATCATGATACCGTCACAGCGCGTGTGCTGGTACATCCGGTACGCATCCTCGGCGGTCTTGATGTCGCCGTTCCCGAGAACGGGGACATCGAGCGCTTCGACGACCGCCGCGATTTCGTCCCAGTTGGCCTGGCCGGTGTACATCTGGGTGCGCGTCCGCGCGTGGAGCGCGACGACACGCGCACCAGCGTCCTGACAGCGCAAGGCAATGGCGACGGGGTTCCGCATTTCTTCGTTCCACCCACTTCTGATCTTACAGGTCACCGGAAGGTGGGTCGCCTTCACCACCGCGCGCAGAATGCTTTGCACGAGATCAAGATCCCGAAGACAGCCTGATCCGCCGTTTCGCCGCACAACCTTCTTTACCGGACATCCAAAGTTGATGTCGACAAAGTTGGGTTGAAACACGTCAGTGACGAAGGCTGCTGCGTCGGCCATGGCCTGCGGGTCCGAACCAAAAATCTGGACCCCGATCGGTCGCTCTTCGGCGGTAAATCGCAGTTTGCTCACGGTGGCCGGATTCTCTCGGCGAATCCCTTCGGCCGATAGAAACTCGGTCACGACGACGTCGGCGCCGTGGCGGTGACACAGCCGACGAAACGGTGATTCGGAAACGCCAGCCATCGGCGCCAGATACACCGGCGTGGTACATGAGACGGGAAACGGAAAAACCTTGCGTGCCATAAGCATTGAAGCTATCAGCGCACCGATGGTCGAGCAACGCAAGACATTTGACACGGGCGCGCGGGGAGTTACCATACACGGCTATGGAACTGCGCGAGTTCTTCTCAGAAGATGCCGTCCAGCTTGAGCTTCAGGGCACAAGCAAGGACGAAGTGCTCAAGGAGCTGATTGGCCTTCTCAAGCTGGACGAGAAGTCCGAGGGGATGTTGTTCAAGATGCTCAAGCGACGCGAGAATCTTGGCTCGACGGGAATTGGCCGAGGTATCGCCATTCCCCACTGTCGCTCACTGGTCGTGAATCGATTGCGTGTAGCCTTTGGTCGCAAAAAGGCCGGCGTTGATTTCAAGGCGATCGATGACAAGCCGGTCAATTTTTTCTTCCTGATTGTGGCCCCACCGCTGGAAGTGTCCAACCAGTACCTCCCTGTGCTTGGGAAGATCGCGCAGTTCAGCAAGGAAGCTGATGTGCCGGCGCGGCTGCTGGAGCTTGCCACTCCTGGTGAGTTCATGGCGATCCTTGAAGAAAAGCGGGTCTAGCGCTCCTAAAGCGCTGGGCGCGTTTCAACGGCGACACGGGCAATCGGTCCGCGAAGGCGGGTGAGCACTCGCCAGGACAGCAAGACCGATGCTACTGCCAGCCCGGCAACAAGACCGATCCACAAACCACGCTCACGCAGCGGCGTCTGAAAGCCGAGATACGCGCCGAGCGGTACGCCGATGGCCCAGAATGCGAACATGTGCAAGAGAGCTGGGATTTTCGTGTCGCCGGTGCCCCGCAGCACTCCTCCAGTGACCGCCTGAAGGCCGTCAAAGACCTGGAAGGCCCCGGCAAGCGGCAGAAGCGTCGCGGCAATGGCGAGTGTCGCTGAGTCGTCTGTGTATCGCTCTGCAAGCCATCGTGGCGCCGTCACGAAGACGAGTGCTGTGAGACACATGAACCCGACGCCACAGCCAACCGACGCGATAGCATCCCGGCGAGCCGAGCTCATGTCTCCCCGTCCTATGGCTCGGCCGACGACGGCTGCCGCCGCTCCAGACATTCCCAATGGCACCATGAACGTCAGCGCCGCCATGTTGAGCGCGATTTCATGCCCCGCCAGCGACGCGGTACCCATCCAGCCCATCAGCAGCGCCGTCAATCCGAATGCGAAGCTCTCAAAGAAGAACTGCGCGCCGATCGGCGCACCAAGGCGAATCGTAAGAAGCATGGGCCGCCACGCAAAAGCTTCGGGTCGACGCGGGCGCACATACGGGCGCATCGTTTTCTGTGCGAAGAGCCACAGCGTGAACGCCAGCGCAATCGTCGCAATGGCTGTGGCCAGTCCCGACCCAGACACACCGAGGGCGGGAACCCCCCAGTGGCCATGAATCAGCACCCAGTTCGCACCGACGTTTATCACGTTCGCGACGACAATAGCGAGCACGACTGGCCATACGGTCCCCAGTGCTTGCAGCGACTGCCGAGTGGAGTTGTACACGAAGAAGGGGAGCACGCCGAGCGCGCGCATGCGCACATAGTTGCCGGTGATGGGCACCACCTCGGGCGGTTGGCCAAACCACCGCAGCACGGACTCGACCGGCAACAACAGCGCCGATACGACGATCGCGACAAACACCGCGAGGACGAATCCCCGCTGAATGGCGCGCGCGGCATGCTCGTGATCGCCTGCTCCTATCGCCTGGGCCACCACCGGGTCCAGCGCGAACAACAATCCGACACCGAAGATGCTGACATTGAACACAAAAAAATTGCCCAATGCCACCGCCGCAATCGCCGCGCCGCCGAGTGGGCCGACCATCAGCATATCGACGACGCCCATCGCTTGCTGCCCAACATTGATTGCGACAATTGGCGCGGCCATGCGCGCCATGTCGGTCAGGTCGGATGTCCGCTGGCGGTACGCGTTCAATTCGATGCGGTCTTCTTCGCTTTCGCGACAATCTCGCGGGCTTCGCGCAGCATCCGAACCGCATCGTAGGCAATGCCATCCTTGATGGTCCACGCGATGCCACCACGTGTCCCCGCCGCCGCGTCAGCACGCGGTGGATAGAACACCTTCAAGTCTTCCAGCGGATTGCCGTTCACAACGATCAGATCGGCAAGAAATCCGGCTCGCACGCGTCCGAGCTCCGCCTGTCGCCCAAGGATCTGGGCATTATTCGCGGTAGCGTGTTGCAGCACGCGCAGTGGCTGAAATCCTGCTTCCTGGTGCAGCTCCATCTCTCGAATCAACCCAAAGCCATAGAGCTGGTAAATGAAGCCCGCGTCTTCGCCAACACCCACGACCCCACCGAGTCGCTCAAAGTCGCGCACGGCGCGAAACCAGATGCGATAGTTCTCCTTCCAAAAGGCCTCGTCGGTGCTGCTCCAATTGGCGAAGTACGAACCGTGATTCGCAGGATCCGGGCGAAAGTATTTCTGAAGCGTTGGATGGAGGTACTCGGCAAACCACGGCTGCGTTTCTGCGCGTTGCAGATCTCGACTGGCTTCGTAGATCTCGAGCGTGGGATTCCACGCCACCTTGCCCTTCACCATCGCTTGCAACACCTCCTGCAGACGGGTGGAATCGGCCTCGCGCCAGAGTCGTCCCGCCCAGCGGAATCGCATACCTTCGTCCGCGTAGTTGAAATCCGACGGGAACGATTGCACGCCGTCGAGAATGGCCGCATCCGGCACACCATACCAATGTTCAATGCTGGTCAGGCCACCCGCGGCGGCGTCCCAGGCATTGGTCTCGTCGACCGCCATGTGATGCGCCGTCCCGAGACCAAGCTTCCTGGCCTCATCGAGGACGGACGCATAGAGATCCTTATCCATGCCAAAGAGTTTGAGACCATCCACGCCTTGCATCTTGAGATCGCGCACGCGCTGACGCGCTTCGGTCTCGTTGCGAGGGATCGGCATGTAGGCATATCGGCCGTACACATAGAGACGGGGCGCGGCAATCTCGCCCGCCAGACTCTTTGCGCGCAGCTGGATGGTCTTCGCCGTTTCACTCGAGACGTCTCGGACGGTGGTAATGCCCATGCCGAGCCAAAGCTTCATCTGGTAGTCAAGCGGCTGCGGAATCCCTCCGCGCTCGTCCTGCACGTGGCCGTGGATGTTGATCAGGCCGGGCATGACATATTTGCCCGTTGCATCAATTTCCGCGTCCCCGGCAGCGGGTCGCCGAGCGGTGCCCGTTTTGAGCGCGACCGGATCGATGGAGACGATCTCGGTAATGCGAGTGCCCTCGATCACGATGTCCTTCGGTCCCTCTGCCGGCGTGCCGTTCCCCTCGATCAGCATAGCGCCGCGTATGACCAAACGCCTGGCGCGCGTACCGTGCGTGGGGACCGCACCACGTGGCGCGCTGACCGCGGGACGAGTTTGCGCGTGCATCCTCGGCGGCGCGAAAAGCTGCGTCGCGAAGAGGCTCATGGCTATGGTCGCGGGCGTCACGTAAGAACGGCAGGCATTGTGTTTCATCGCTGTCTCTCCTGTTCGTGTGGTCGCTACTCCCACTCGATCGTTGCCGGTGGTTTCGAACTGACATCGTAGACGACGCGATTGACGCCGTCGACTTCGTTGATGATGCGACTGGACATCCGCCCGAGGACGTCTGGAGGAAACGCAAACCAGTCGGCGGTCATCCCGTCGGTACTCGTGACCGCACGGAGCGCTATCACATGCTCGTAGGTGCGCCCGTCTCCCATCACGCCAACCGAGCGCACAGGCAGAAACACGGCAAACGCTTGCCAGATGTCTTGGTACAAACCCGCCGCACGAATCTCTTCGAGATAGATGGCATCGGCACGCCGCAAGATGTCCAGCGCGTGCGGGGTGACGTCGCCGAGCACGCGAATGGCGAGTCCGGGACCCGGAAACGGATGCCGTCCTACCAACTCTTCGGGGAGTCCAAGCTCACGACCGACGTTGCGCACTTCGTCCTTGAACAGCTCGCGGAGTGGCTCGATCAGCCCGAACTTCATGTCCTCTTTGAGTCCGCCAACGTTGTGGTGCGTCTTGATCGTTGCCGACGGCCCACCCTTCACGCTCACCGATTCAATGACGTCCGGGTACAGCGTGCCTTGCACGAGGAACGCGGCGTCTTTCCCCGCCTCTGCCGACGCGTCTTCAAATACGTCGATAAACGTGTTCCCAATGATCTTGCGCTTGCGCTCCGGATCCCCTTCACCGGCAAGCGCCGAGAGAAATCGCTCTTCAGCGCGAACGGTGATCAGCGTGATGCCAAGGTGAGCCCGCATCGTGCGCTCCACTTGCTCGCGTTCATGCATCCGCAGCAGTCCGTTGTCGACAAAGATGCAGGTAAGCTGGTCGCCAACAGCGCGGTGCACCAACGCCGCCGCCACACTCGAATCCACACCACCGGACAACCCACAAATCACCTGACGGTCACCGACCAACTCGCGAATGCGGGCCACTTCGAGTTCGATAAAATGCCCCGGCGTCCAGTCGGCATGGCAGCCACAGATCCCAAACAAGAAATTCTGCATAATGTCCGCGCCACGCACCGTGTGTACCACTTCACTGTGGAACTGGATGGCGTGGATCGGGCGCGTGGCATGGCGAAAGCCAGCAATCACGCGGGCGCCGGTCCGCGCCGTTTCCACGAACCCCGGAGGCAGCACTTCTACATGGTCGCCGTGGCTCATCCACACGGTGGTCGACTCCTGCGCATCGAAGCCGGCAAACAGCCCTGCGTTATCCGTGACCACGACGTCGGAACGTCCATACTCGCGCTTGCCGCCGCCAACCACCTCACCGCCCTCCAGATGCGCGATCAACTGCATGCCATAGCAGACGCCAAGAATCGGAGCCACGTCGAAGACCTCGCGCGCTACCGTAGGCGCGCCCTCGTCAGTCACGGAGCTGGGTCCACCCGAGAGGATAATGCCGTCGGGCTTCCACGCACGAATCCATTCAACCGATCGGGATGCCGGATGGATCTCTGAATACACGCGTGCTTCTCGCACTCGTCGCGCGATGAGCTGCGTGAACTGCGAACCACAATCGAGAATGAGGATGCGACTATCCATTAAAACTTCCACTCCGGGCCAGTGAGCTTGAGAAACTCGACAGACTTCGTCTCCAGGTCGAGGATCGCGCCAGAGGGGGCGCCGTGTAACCAACCACACGCCTCGCCGGGGTTCACCAACAGCGAGTCACCGCGCGACTTCATCTCCGAGACATGCGTGAAGCCGTGCACGATCACCTCATGTCCATCGATCGACCGTTGATGCACCTCGGCGATGTCGTGAATCAGCAGCACGGACTTGCCACCCAGATCAAAGCTGTGCGGCGACTCATATAACTCGGCCGCTCCGAAGCCCGTCTTCGCCGCCGCCTGCAGGGCGTCGCGATCACCGTCGTTCTTCCCGAAGACACCAAGAAGCGGAATGGACAGATCCTGAAACGGTTGGAGGGAAAACGGCGAGCAGTAGTCGCCGGCGTGCATGACAATCGACACACCTCCTGCGATCATTTGCTCGAGTAGCGCGTGAATCGCAGGCACTCGATCGTGGCTGTCAGACAGCAAGCCGATTCGCATCAGGTACTCCTCCAGTGAAGATGCGTCTGTTCCAGTCGCATCAGGTCGTCCAGCGTTTCCCGCTCCGTTATCGTCGCGAAGTGCGTGTCGTTGACAAGCACTTCGGCCGGTCTCGGGCGCGAGTTGTAGTTCGAGGACATTGAGTACCCATAGGCGCCGGCCGTGCGAACGGCCAACAAATCTCCCGCGTGCACGTCGCCGATCTGTCGATCCTTCGCGAAGAAGTCGCCGGACTCGCAGATCGGTCCGACCACATCGACGGTAATACTCCCAGGGGTGTCGACCACAGGCTCAATGCGGTGGTACGCCATGTACAGTGCCGGACGAATCAAATCACTCATACCGGCGTCGGTCACTACAAAGTCTTTCCCTGCCGCATGTTTGCGATACAAGACGCGTGTCAGCAACGCACCCGCTTCGGCAACCAGAAATCGACCGGGCTCGAGGAGCAATCGCAAACCCGTGTCGCGCACCGCCGTGGTCACGAGGGCGGCGTAGTCATCGACATCAGCGATCGGATCGTCGTCGTGATATGGCACGGCGAGGCCTCCGCCGACGTCCAGAAACGCGAGCGGGTGCCCTTGCGCCAGCACGCGCTGCACGACATCGAGCAAGCGCGGCAGCGCCTCGCGCATCGGGTCGGCATTCGCGATCTGTGACCCGAGATGCATGCCCAATCCGCGAACCGAGACGTGGCGTAACGTGCGCGCGAGGCCGGCGATGCGTTCGACGTCATCGCGCGGAATGCCAAACTTTTGTCCTTTCTCCCCCGTCTTGATGTAGGCGTGGGGCGTGTTGACCGTGACCTCAGGATTGACCCGGATCGCGATTGGCGCGACCACGTGTCTGTCGGCCGCGACGGCGTCGACCGTGAGCAGCTCCGCTTCCGATTCGACGTTGATCAGGAGCACCTGCTCGTCGAGCGCCTGCTCGATTTCGAGGACCGTCTTTCCGACCCCGCTGAACACGATGTCGTTGCCGGAGAATCCCGCCGCACGCGCGCGCGCAAGTTCGCCACCCGAGACGATATCCACGCCTGCCCCCAGTTCGCGGAGGAGACGCAACACCGAGAGGCTGGAGTTTGCCTTCATCGCAAAGTGGACCTGATGCGGCACGCTGCGGAAGGCGCCGTCCAGCCGTTCGTAGCGCTCGCGAATCGTGCTCGCACAATATACGTAGCAGGGCGTGCCGACGCGCTCCGCAATGACGGGCAAGGCGATGCGGTCGGCGTGCAGTACGCCATCGCGACGGACGAAACCGGTTGAGGCGGATTCGTCGGTCACGAGCGGCTCAGTACGCACGCGACCATCAGTACGCACGCGCCCAGATGACTTCATGCTTCGCGGGTTCACCCGTCACCATACAGGTGGTTGGGGCGTTCGGCGACCGGAACTCCGGATCTGGAATACAACGAATCGTCGCCTTCGTCTCCTCTTTTACGCGTGCTTCAACGGCGGGGTCGCCATTCCATCCCGCGTACACAAACGCGCCAGGTCCCGCCATGATCTCTTTGAAGCGCTCGTAGCTGATAGGCTCCCGAATCGAATTGGCTTCCACGCGCGCACGTGCGGCGGCCAACATGTCGGCTTGAATGATATCAAGAATATCCGGGAGCTCGGTGCGCAACGCCTCGAACGCGATCGGTCGCTTCTCTCGGGAATCGCGACGTACCAACATGCCGCTGCCCGAGGCCAGGTCGCGCGGACCGATCTCGAGCCGAAGCGGAATGCCCCGTGTTTCCCAGTGATAGTACTTGCTTCCGGGCTTCACACCGACGCGCTCGTCGACGTGCGTGCGAATCCGTTCGTGATCATGACGTTTGAAACTGCCCAACTCTTCGGCGATACGCTTGGCCATGTCGATCGTGGCCAAACGCTCCTCGTCCGTCTTCCAGATCGGCACGATGACCAACTGAATCGGCGTCAAGCGTGGTGGCAGACGGAGCCCCGCGTCGTCGCCGTGGGTCATGACCAAGCCGCCGATCATCCGCGTCGAGACGCCCCAACTGGTGTTCCACGCAAACGCCTGCTCGCCCTGCTCATTCTGAAATGACAGGTCAAATGCCTTCGCGAAATTCTGGCCGAGGTTGTGAGAGGTACCCGCCTGGAGCGCGCGGTTGTCTTGCATCATCGCCTCGCACGAGTAGGTGCGGAGCGCCCCAGCAAATCGCTCCGAGTCGGTCTTCAAGCCGGTAATGACGGGCATTGCCATGTGTCCCTCCATGAACTCCCGGTACACGCCCAGCATCTTTCGGGTCTCGATTTCCGCTTCGTCATGCGTGGCGTGCGCGGTGTGTCCTTCCTGCCACAAAAACTCCATCGTGCGAAGGAACAACCGCGTTCGCATCTCCCAGCGCACCACGTTCGCCCACTGATTGTACAGCAGCGGCAGGTCGCGGTAACTCTGCACCCACTTGGCGAACATCGAATAGATGATGGTCTCGGACGTCGGGCGCACGACCAAGCGCTCCTCGAGCACCTTGCCACCGCCCATCGTCACCACCGCACACTCGGGCGCAAAGCCCTCGACATGCTCGGCCTCCTTCGACAGGAAGCTTTCAGGAATGAACAACGGAAAGTAGGCGTTGACATGCCCTGTCGCTTTGAACATGTCGTCGAGCGCGCGCTGCATGCGCTCCCAGATGCCATATCCATGCGGACGAATCACCATGCAGCCGCGAACGGGCGAGTAGTCGGCCAGCTCAGAACGCAGTACCAGTTCGTTATACCACTCGCTGAAGTTGTCCGCGCGCGTGGTCAGTTTCTTGTCGTCGCTCATGAGGTCTCGGCCGTACGTTGAAGAAGATGTTTCGCGCTCGCCATCAGATGGAGCGCCGCCCGCGTTCTCACGCGTGAATCAGGAGAGCGGAAGGCAGCGATGGCGATCGGGATGTCCGAGACGTTGGAGGTCGCCGGTACCGCTGATTGCAATCGATAAGTCACGGTATCGCCGTCTTGCTGCAGAATGATGAGAACGTTTGCCCCGTTTTTGCGACCGTCGTCGATCTGCTTGGGGAGCTTGCGGTGCTCGAGCGCCGCACGCGAGAGCCCGTAACAGATCGACGCATCCGTGGCCGAAGCGCGAAGCGCAGTGGCCACTTGCAACACATCGCGACTGGGCACGGCGGGTCCAGCGACCAGGAAGAGCCGCAGTGGTTCCCCGACCTGCGTACGCAGCAGTCCCTTGCCACGCAACAGCTCGGTGAGGACCACATCGCCGAGACCAAATCCCAACGCGGGCAGGTCTACACCGGCCAGTGCGCTGAGCAAGTTATCATATCGCCCGCCGCCGCAAATCGCACGAAACTCGCCCACGGCGTCAAAGAGCTCAAAGACGATGCCGGTGTAGTATGCAAGGCCACGGACGATGGTCAAATCGAATCGGATCCATTCGGCAATCCCCAGTGACGTCGCATGATCGAGATACTCGGCAAACTGCGCGATCGAGGGTGCGACCGCGACGGACGCTCCATACCGCGTGCGCAGCGTCTCAAAATCGAGAGACGCAAATCCGAGCACGGCTTCGCGCGCAACCGCAGACAGCCCAGCCGCCGAAAGCTTCTCCTCCGACACCTCTCGCGGTTGACGCTCTAATTTGTCGAGGACCGCATACACCAACGGCCACGACGCACGCGCGATCTCAAGGTGTTCGAGGAGCGCGTTCAACAGCCGTCGGTCACTCACGCGTGCGCGTACGTCCTTGGCCGTGAGGCCAAAGGCACGCATGATCTCAATCGCCACGGACAGCAACTCGGCGTCGGCCAAAGTGTCGGCTTCGCCAACGATGTCCACGTTCAGCTGAAAGTGCTCGCGGAGTCGTCCCTTCTGCGTCCGTTCGTACCGGAAGAGCTGTGGCAGGCTGAACCATCGCACTGGCTTCCGCAGGGCTTGTGCCTTCGCACCCACCATGCGTGCAAACGTGGGTGTCATTTCCGGCCGGAGCGCCACCGGGCGATCACCCTTGTCTATGAAGTTGTACAGCTGCGTGACGATTTCGTCGCCACTCTTCTGCGTGTAGAGCTCCAACGACTCGAGCGGTGGTCCGTCGTACTCTTCAAAGGCATAGCGCCGCACGACGCGGCGCCACGTCTCGAAGATGAACGCGCGTTCGGCGAGCTGTTCTGGGTAGAAATCTCTGAACCCTGGTAGTGGCTTCGGTAGCATGGTGAAAGCTATCGGGCCAACGGATCGACCTGCAACCGTTCCATCGCGTCGCCGACCGTATGGAACGAACCCGTCACCAGAATCGTCGCCCCGGACGCATCGGCTATCCGCAGCGCCTCGTCGAAGTCATCAACACGCTCGACAGGCAGTTCGCTCGCGCGCGCCCATGATTCGACTTCGCGGAGCGACCACGCGCGCGATGGCGGCGCCGTTGGAGCGGCTGTGATGAGAATGCGATCGGCGACGGTACCGAGCGCGCGCAAGATGCCCTGCCAGTCCTTGTCGCGAAGCACGGTGACCACGGCGACCACCGGATGGGGCATGCCTGTGGCGAGGATGTTGCCGACCACCGTCTGCGCCCCGTCCGCGTTATGCGCAACGTCGAACAGCCAACGCCCGGAGCGGTGAAAACGACCGGCCAACCGCACGTTGGCGAGGGCCGCACCAGCCGTGGACGCGATCTCTGCCCACCGCCCACCTGCCGCTTCGAGCATGGACAGCGCCACGCAGGTGTTGTGCGCCTGAAACCGGCCGACGAGCGGCGTTGCGAACGATTGGGATCCATGCGCGGACTCGCGCACAAACGAGGTCCCATGCACCGACAGCGTGATATCCCGCACGTGCCAGTCTCGTCCCGTGGCAAGGATTGGCGACGCCTGACGCGCTTGCGCGTGGTGCATCAGGAGATCACGGATTTCCGTTCGTGTCTCACCAATAATCGCCGGCGTCCCGGGTTTGAAAATTCCCGCTTTCTCGCCGGCGATCTGCGTGAGGGTTGTTCCGAGATACTCCATGTGGTCGAATCCGATCTGTGTGACGCCGGCGGCGATCGGAGCGACCAGATTGGTAGCATCAAGGCGTCCGCCGAGGCCCACTTCGACAATGGCGACATCGACCTGCGCCTCCGCAAAGTACGACAGCGCCATAGCGGTCGTCGCTTCGAAAAAGGAGGCGCCCAGCTCGCTCATTCTCGGTTCGTGTGTCGTGAGCCACGCGGCAATCGCCTGATGCGGCATGGGCTGACCATTGATCACGACCCGCTCGTTGAACTGCACCAAATGTGGCGACGTGTACCGCGCGACGCGCAGACCGGCATGGCGCAGCAACGCGTCGAGCGTCGCCACGGTGCTGCCCTTGCCGTTCGTACCCGCCACATGCAAGACGGGATACGCGCGATGCGGATTCCCGAGCGCCGCCAGCAATGCGCCCATTCGATCAAGCCCAAGGCGCCAAGCCCCTCCGGTTCGATCAAAGAGCCGCGCGAGGGCCGCGTGATAGGCCTCAGCGTCTGCCAGCGCGCTCAGCGAGTGTGGCGTTGCCGTCGCCGCTCCAAGTCGCGGTCGGGGCGCGAGTGGGTCGGTCGTCAGCCTTCCTGCGCGTGTCCTGCGGCCGCAGGACGACCGGTCATGTGTCGGAGCAGCGCGGAGACGGTCATTCGAAGATCCCGGCGATGCACGACCGTATCGACCATCCCGTGGTCGACGAGGAACTCGGCCGTCTGGAACCCTTCGGGAAGATCCTGCCCGAGTGTCTGCTTGATGACGCGTGGGCCGGCAAACCCGATGACCGCGCCCGGTTCTGCCAAGATCGCATCGCCGAGCATGGCGAAACTCGCGCTCACCCCACCTGTCGTCGGGTTGGTCAGAATGGAGATATACGGAATGCGGCGTTCGGCCAGTTGGGAGAGCACGGCGGAGGCCTTCGCCATTTGCATCAGCGACAACACGCCCTCTTGCATGCGCGCGCCGCCAGAGGCGGAGAGAATGACCAGCGGATGCTTCTTTTCGAGAGAACGCTGTCCCAGACGCGCGATCTTTTCTCCAACGACTGACCCCATTGATCCGCCCATGAACGCGAAGTCCATGATGCCAATCCCCACTGGCAATCCGCTCAGCAGTCCGGTCACGGTCAGGATCGCATCCGTGTCACCAGCGTTGGCGAGCGCGCGCTTGAGGCGGGCAGGATACTCGGGAAAGCCCAAAGGGTCGACCGAACGCAATTCGCCGCCGACTTCAACAATGGACGCGTCATCAAGGAGCATGGCGGCGTAATCCCACGCACGCAGCCGTCGATGAAAATCGCATTCAGGGCATACGTTAAACGTGCGGAGAAACTTCGCACGGATATCCGTATGCCCACATGCCTCGCACTTCTCCCACGTGTCCGGTGGGATTTCGAGACGCTCACTACGAGGCTCTCGGGCCTTCTTCTCTTTTCGGAACCATGCCATAAGCGCTATAAGATCGAACGGAACAGCCTCGCTGGCTAGGCCTTGCGCCTGGGCGTCGACGTCTTCCCGGAACTCCCGAAGAAAATCCGGTGCTTAGAGTCCAAGCCCATCCGGCAAGCCGCGTCCCTCAGCGGAGATGCGCAGGAGCACGGCCACAGACATCCAACTCACCATAAGAAAGGAGCCACCATTGCTGAAGAATGGCAGGGGGATTCCGGTGACCGGCATCAAGCCCAGTGTCATGCCTATGTTCACGATCACGTGTACCATCCAGGCGGCGAGAATGCCCATCGCCACAAGACTTGGAAAGGCGTCGTTGGCGCGAGACGCGACGCGTGTCGTGCGCAAGAAGAGCGCGAGGAAGAGGGTGAGCGCGATCGACACCCCGATGAAGCCCAGTTCTTCGCCAACGACAGAGAAGATGAAATCGGTGTGTCGCTCGGGCAGGAACTGCAACCGCTTTTGACTGCCGAGCGTGAATCCGTTTCCTACAAGTCCTCCCGAGCCAATGGCCACTTTGCTCTGGAAGACATTCCAGCCCGCCTTGAGCGGATCGTACGATGGATCGAGAAAGACCAGCAGGCGGTTCTGCTGGTACGGATTCAAGCGTTCCCACAGAATGGGCGCGATGATGCCCATGCTGACGTTGGCGAGCATCAGCGTTGCGCCCTCGAGCAGGTATGGCCGATACCACAGCATCAGTGCCCCAAGCAAGAGGAACCACGCCCCCCACGCACCAGTACTGAAGGCGAGCAGGAGACTGATCCCCGGACTGGCGAGCATGAGCAGCACCGGCCACGACACGCCGGCCCAGAACAGCATGACGAAGCAAATACCGATGAACACAATGGCGGTGCCGACGTCCTTTTGCGCGAGCACCAATAACCATGGCACCGCCACCACCAGCAGCGGCTGCCAGAGCTCGAGCAGCGCACGGGGGGACTCGCGGCGCGCAGCGAGTACGCGCGCGAGCATGAGGATCGTGGCGAGCTTCGCGAGTTCGGCGGGCTGCCCAATGCGATACCCACCTATGGAGAGCCAGCTCTTCATGCTCGCTGCCGTGCCGGCACCAGTCCCCACGAAGAGCACGAGGACCAGCAAGCCGCAGCTGAACAGGTAGAGCGGCCACGCCGCCCACTCGATGAGTCGCACGGAACCCTGCATGATGGCATACGCCAGACAGAGTGCCACCAAAAAGAATCCCAACTGGCGTTGCCAGAGCGTGGCGTACGCACCGCTCACGGCGTCGGTTTGGCCCGCTGAGAAGACCATCGCGATGCCATAAACGGTAAGCAGCAGCGCAAAGAGCAGCAGCGGAACGTCGATTCCCTGGCGCTTGAGGATGGTTGGCATCAGTCGTTCGTCACCGTCGTGAGCGTCAGCTTTGCCTTGAGGTAGCGTTCCATCATCTTCGTGGCCACTCGCGCGGCCGCGGAGCCGTGCAAGCCTTCTTCGATCATGATGGCCACGACGATCGTGGGGTTATTCGCCGGTGCGTATCCGACAAACCACGCGTTGTCCGGATGCGGCGGATTTTGCGCCGTGCCGGTTTTTCCCGCGATCGTGAGTCCCTGAATCTGGGCGCCGGCGGCCGTTCCTCGGGACACCACATCGGCCAGGGCAAGCTGGAGCCCCTGAAGCTGCTCGGTGGTGAGATTGAGGATCTGGGCGCGCGCTGGCGTCTGCGCCACGATCTGAGGTGTGGCAGCAGCGCCGTCGGTCGCCAGCGCGGTATAAAAGCGCGCCATGTTGAGCGGGGTCTGCGAATTGTCCGCTTGACCGATCGCGAGACTCAACACCACTGACTGGTTCCAGCCACGCGGCCCGTAGCGCTTATTGAAATAGTCAATGCTCTCGGGCCACGCAGGCCGGCGCTCGTTGGGGAGATCGATGTTCGTGCGATCCTTGAAGCCAAGCTTCACCCCACCGGCCACCAAGTTCGCCAAGCCGATCTTGAGTCCAAGCTGATAGAAGTACACGTCACAGGACTTGGCGATCGCTTGCGCAAGCGTGACGTCACCGTGACCGCTATGGTTCCAGCATTTGAACACGCGACCGTAATAAAACGCGCCACTGCACGGTTGCGGCATGCGCGAATCCATCGTGACCAAGCCACGTTGCAAGCCGATGACGGCGGTAGCCAACTTCCACGTGGAGGCTGGCGCGTAGGTGCCCTGCAGTGCACGGTTATACAGGGGTTTGCCGGGATCATCCAGCAGGCTCTTGAAGTACTTGCCCGACACGCCGCCGACGAATCGGTTCACGTCATAAGATGGCGCGCTATACAACGCCAGGACGCCACCCGTGCGTGGATCGAGCGCCACCACGGCTCCACGCAGCGAGTCACCAAAATACTCGTGCGCATATTTCTGCAAATCGAGATCAAGATTGGTGCGGAGTGGCGGTGGAGCCTCAGGTGCTTCATCGGCTCGCACGCCGTTGTCGCGGACCACGCGATTGCGCGCGTCGACCTCCACGAATCGCCTGCCCTCCGTGCCGCGGAGCTTCACTTCGTACTGCTTTTCCAGACCGGCTTTGCCCACCTCTTGTCCGGGCTTGTAGTCGCTGTACTGCGGCAGCAACAATTCCTCTGGCGATATTTCCCCGGTATAGCCGATCAGTGCCGCCATCGCGACGGCGTCGGGATAATAGCGCTTCGGCGAGCTCTGAATAATCAGACCCGGAAACTCCACGCGACGCTCCTCGAGCATCGAGATCACTTCGAAGGACGCATCCGGAAAGATCACGGCGGGCCGCTTCGGAGAGCGACGGAATCGTGAGACCGCCTGTTCTTGCTGCGTGGAATCGATGGGGACGATCCGCGAGAGCGCGACCAACGCTGAACGCAACGAGTCGACCGTCGGGCTGATGATCGAGACCTGATAGCCAGGCAGGTTCTCGGCGATGATTTCGCCTTTGCGATCATAGATAATGCCTCGCGCACCAGGAAGCGGCACTTCGCGCAGGCGATTCTTCTCCGATTGCAGCACATACTCGGCGTTCTGCAGCACCTGCGTGCGAAAGAACGCCCCGCCAAGCGCCACGAATACGGCCATCACCACGCCGCGTGCGACGCGGGCCCGTCGCAGGACTTCGTTTGGGTGGAAACTCACCGGTGCTCCACTAACCCGATGCGGGACGAAACAGCGGACGAAACACGGTCAACAGCAGTACCGCGACGGCGGCAGTCAGTGCAGCGGAGAGTGGCGTCCACAGCAGCAACTGGACCACCAGATCAGATCCTCGCGCGCCTCCGCTGAAGGCCGCGTTCAATGCATCGAACAACAACGTGCCCACGAAGACAAAGAGAGCCGTCAGGGCCACGTGATCGGCAAAGAAGACGGCTTTTACACGTGACGCCACAAAGGCAACCGCGGTAAAGGCGAGGGCGGCTGCGCCGAACGCCGTCGGCACGAGCGCGTCGACGGCAAGGCCGGCGCCGAAGCCGACGACTGCCGCCAGGCCGGGACGCATACGTACGGCGGCGAAGAGCACCGCAATCACCAGGAAATCCACACTCGCGCGAGCCGAGATGAGCGGACGCACTGCGAATTGCGCGAGCAGGAGGAGTAAGAATCCAATCCACGCGCGAGCCGCGGACGCCGCCGCCGATTGCGGTGGCTGGATGGCCATCAGCGAAGCTCCAGCGCGGGCGGTGGACCCGTGCGCGGTGGCACCGACGGCGCCTGCCGTCGCATCGAGTCCAGCCGTGCGCGGCGTACGCTGTCGGCCCGCGCACTGTCCACGCGCGTCATCGGCGATCGCACCGTTGGCGGAGTGCTCAACAACCGATCGCGCAGCAGGCTGTCCGTCACTGCGGAGTCGACGGCGGACCGTCGCGCCGCCAATTCCGCCATCGCGGAGAGGCGCGCCACGGAATCACCCGCCGCCGCGATGGCCCGCGCGGCCGAATCTGCGGACGCCACGTTGGTCCAGATCGTGTTGACGCCGCGAAGCCCGCGCGCGGATCGGAGCACGATCACCGGACCGATTCCCGCTGGCAACACGGACGGCGTGAGCAAGTACGTGCGCGCCCATTTCTCGGTCGTGGTGATCTCGCCGATCACACGGCCCACGGGAATTCCGCGCGGGTACGTTCCACCGAGCCCAGAACTCACGACCACTTCCCCGGAGTCCAACTTCTCGCGAAAAGGGACGCCACGAAGCTCAAGCAACAAGCGTTCGGCGCCCGCGCCTAAATGCGCTTGTACGATGCCAAACGCCGAACCCGTCTCGCTCATCCCACTGACGCGGAAATCCGGACTTGCCCACGTAATGGCGAAGGTGGTGTTCGAATCCACGCGCTCAGTCATGCCGACCAATCCGTCGGCCGTAACAATCGGTGCAAAGGCTTCCACGCCCGCGCGCGATCCCACGCTCAGCGTCATGCGAAAATCTTCGTTGGTCCCGCGACGCGGCAACACTTCGGCAACCACAAACCCATCGCCGAGGCGCGCCGAGAGGCCGAGCAAGCGTCGCAGTGTCGTGTTCTCGTCGGTGACTGCTCGCAAGCTCAGCGTGTCGGTGATCGCCTGCGCGCGCGTCGCGAGCAATTCATCACGTGCCGATATCGTGGCCCGCACCCCGGTCGCCTTTCCCTCCAACACGACCAGTGGAAAGAGCACGGTTTGCCGAAGCGCGGCACTCACACTGTCACGGAACCGCTGCGGCATGACCACGCACACCACGGACAGGAGCAGGCAGGTAACAAGCAGACCGGTGTCGAGTCGCCCACCGCCGCGGACGCTTCGTGCCACGGCGTCGTCAGGTCGAGAGAACGGACCAGTACTTCTCTTCGTCGTCGAGGATCTTGCCCGTGCCACGTACCACGCAGGTGAGCGGATCTTCGTCGACGTGAATCGGCAATCCTGTTTCCTGGCTCAGCAACACGTCCAGCCCGCGAATCAACGCGCCGCCGCCGGTCATCACAATCCCGCGGTCCACAATGTCGGAGGCCAGTTCCGGCGGAGTGATTTCCAGCGCTCGACGCACGGCATCAACGATCTGTTGAATCGGCTCTTGAATCGCTTCGCGGATTTCACTCGAGTGCACGCGTACCGTTTTCGGAATGCCGGATACGAGATCACGTCCCTTTACCTCCATTTCGCGCTCATCACCAACGGGATACGCCGAGCCGATCTGAATCTTGATTTGCTCCGCTGTTGGCTCACCGATCAACAGGTTGTAATTCTTACGCATAAACTGCACGATGCTCACATCAAGTTCATCGCCACCCGTCCGAATAGACGTGTCACTGACAATCCCCGACAGCGCGATGACGGCAATCTCAGTGGTCCCACCGCCAATGTCGATCACCATGTTGCCTGTCGGCGATTCAACCGGCAGTCCAACACCGATCGCCGCGGCCATCGGTTCGGTCACCATGAACACTTCTTTGGCGCCCGCGCCAAGCGCGGAGTCACGGACCGCGCGCTTTTCAACTTCGGTGATGCCGGACGGCACGCACACGATGACGCGCGGCTTGACTTTGAACACGTGCTTGTCGATGACCAAGGTCAGGAAATAGCGCAGCATTTTTTCGGTGACGTCGAAGTCAGCGATCACGCCGTCCTTCATAGGTCGGACGGCCATGATGCCTTCGGGCGTCCGGCCCAGCATGCGCTTCGCTTCCAGCCCCACGCCGCGGATCTTCTTCGTCTCTCGGTCGAGCGCGACCACCGACGGCTCATTGAGCACAATGCCTTCGCCCTTCACGTAGATGAGCGTGTTGGCGGTGCCAAGATCAACAGCAATAGCGTTCGCCGGAAAGAGCGAATTCGCCTTCTTAAAGGGCCAAAACATCCAGTGGGGCTCGCCGGCGTCTGACGCCGAATCAGGGGACACGTCGTACAACTCTAGGAGATAAGGTATCGGTTAACACCACAGCGAACAAGCTGTTGAATTACCGTGACCTAGCGCACCGACGTGCACCGACGTACAGCGCCAAACGGGCGAGCGGCCGAAGCCGTTCGCCCGTTTGGCAGCATCCTATTCGACGTACGGTGCCGGCTCGTGAAAAGCCATCCCGAACGACTCGGCGACCGCTGCATAGGTGACGTCACCACCGGTCATGTTGAGTCCCTTGAGTAGTGCGCTATTCTCGCGCAGCGCGCGCTTCCAACCCTTGTTCGCCAGTTGCAACGTGTACGGCAGCGTCGCATTGGTCAGGGCGAGTGTGGAGGTCCGTGGCACCGCCCCCGGCATATTGGCAACACCATAGTGAATGATGCCGTCCACCACGTAGGTCGGATCCTCGTGAGTGGTCGCGTGGATGGTCTCAATGCAGCCACCTTGGTCGACCGCCACATCGACAATCACCGCACCTGGGCGCATGCGCTTCAGATCCTCACGGCGCACCAGCTTCGGCGCCTTGGCTCCCGGAATCAAAACGCCGCCAATCACCAGATCGCAGGTGGAAATCTGTTCAAGGATATTGTGGCGATTCGAGTGCACCAGCTGGACGTTCGCGGGCATCACGTCGGAGAGATAGCGTAGACGTTCGAGTGACAGATCAAGCACGACCACTTTGGCGCCCAGCCCGGCCGCCATCTTGGCAGCGTTGGTGCCCACCACACCGCCGCCAAGGATCACGACCTTCGCCGGCGCCACGCCCGGCACGCCGCCCAACAGCACACCGCGTCCACCATAGAGCTTTTCCAGGTACTTCGCCCCTTCCTGAACCGCCATCCGTCCGGCTACTTCAGACATTGGCGTCAGGAGCGGCAACTCCCGGCTGGGAAGCTCCACGGTCTCGTAGGCGATACAGGTTGCGCCGCTGGCCGCGTGGGCGCGGGTCAGCGCCTCATCGGCGGCGAAATGCAAATACGTGAAGAGGGCGAGATCGGCACGAAGGAAGCCCCACTCCTTCGCGATCGGCTCCTTCACCTTGAGCAGTAGCTCCGCGCGACCCCACGCCGTCGCCGCGTCGTCGACGATGGTTGCCCCGACGTCGGTATAATCGCTGTCTTCAAAGCCGCTCCCGATCCCTGCCCCACGTTCGATGAAGACCTGATGTCCTGATGATGCGAGGGCCTCTGCACCCGCCGGGACGAGGGCCACTCGATTCTCGTTTGTCTTGATTTCTTTTGGGACGCCGATGCGCATAGGAAGAAGGCCTGTGTGAGGGAGTGACGTCAGCGTACGGCTTTCGGGCCGAGGCTGACGATGGTGTGTTTGCTGGGATCGAAGAACGTGCGCGCAACATCGCGCACGGCGTCCGCATCAATGGCGTCGACCAGCGCCATCAGCTCCTCGATCGAGCGATGCGGCTCGTTGTACAAGGCGGTCGTCGCCGCTCGATACATGCGAGACGACACCCCCTCCATCGACAGCACGAGCTGTCCGCGAAGTTGTCGCTTGCCAGCGATCAGCTCGGTCTCCGGCAGGCCTTCGTCGACAACGCGCGCCAGGACGTCACGCACCGCATCCAGTGCTTTCTGTGCCGTCTCGGGCGCGCTTGCGAGGTAGACACCGTGTACGCCGGTGTCGGCGTACGACGAGCTGAAGGTGTACACGCTGTACGCATACCCCAGCTCTTCCCGCACGCGTTGAAATAAGCGAGAGCTCATCCCGCCTCCGAGCAGCATGTCGAGTAGCGCAAAGGCATAGCGACGCGGGTCGCTGTGTGCGATCGAGGCACTTCCCATCACCAGATGCGTTTGCGCAATGTCTTTGCGTTTCACATGCTTGACTTGCGGATCGGCGGGGGCCGCCACGGGCACGTCAAACGGCGTCATGTCCCCACTGGTCCGTGCGCCCCATCCGCAATCAACTAAGGTATCAACCAGGTGATCGTGCGCAACATTGCCGCTGGCCGCCACCACCAGGCGACCGGTGTGATAGGCACGCGCGTGCAACGCTTTCAGGTGGGTGACCTGGAGCTGCTGGACGGTCTCACGTGTTCCCAGAATCGGGAATCCGTGCGCGTGATCACCCCACAGCAGCCGGTTGTGCACATCGAAGATCACATCGTCTGGCGTGTCGTCCACCATACTGATTTCTTCGAGAATGACTTTGCGTTCAAGCGCCAGGTCCGCGGGACGCAGCAGTGGGTCGAAAATCAAATCCCCGATCACACTGACCGCTTCCGGCAAATGCTCGTCGAGGACGCGCGCTTGAAACGAGGTGTGCTCACGTTCCGTGTACGCGTCCAACGATCCGCCCAGCGATTCCAATGACAGCGCGATATCCTGCGCCGATCGCGTGCGCGTTCCCTTAAACACCATGTGTTCAAGGAAATGCGACACGCCCATATCTTCCGGCCGCTCATGCAGCGTCGCAGCACGAATCCAGGCACCAAACGCAACTGACCGCGCTCCCGGAACGGCTTCCGAGAGCACGGTCAGTCCATTGGCCAGATCCGTGCGACGCAGGGCGGGCGCGCTAGCGCCTGTCGCGACCACCACCGCTCCGTCCGCCGCGATCCCCGCCACTGCGAGGGCTGCGTTCACTGTCGTCCCGCCGCGGACGGTCACTCGGCACTTCCTCGGGCATCCCTTCTGGCCGCGGCAAGAGCGCCTTCATCGATAAACGCAAACGACCGCGCTCATCACGATCAATCAGCTTGACGGTCACGCGATCACCCTTCTTGACCACATCCTCGGGCTTCTCGACGCGCTCATGCTTCATTTCGGACACGTGCAACAGCGCTTCCGTTCCCGGCATGATTTCGATGAAGGCGCCAAACGCAGTCACCGTTTTCACGGTGCCCTCGTATGTCTCGCCCACGATCGCCTCGGCGGTCATGGCCTGAACCATCTGTCGCGCGCGCTCCATCGACTCACCGCCCACGGCCGCGATCGTCACGGTTCCGTCGTCATCTACAGAGAGCTCGGCACCGGTTTCTTCCTGAATGCCGCGGATGTTCTTGCCCTTCGGACCGATCAATTCGCCAATCTTGTCGACAGGAATCTGCACCGTCACGATGCGAGGCGCGTACTTGGACAAATCACCGCGCGGTGCGTCCAACGCCTTATCCATCTCGGCCAGGATATGCAGACGGCCTTCCTTCGCTTGCGCGAGAGCCTCCTCCATAATCTTGATGTCAAGGCCTTCGACCTTGATGTCCATCTGGATCGACGTGATGCCATCCTTCGTCCCAGCGACCTTGAAGTCCATGTCGCCGAGGTGATCTTCGGTACCGAGGATATCCGTCAGGATCGCGTACTTCGTGCCTTCCTTGATCAGTCCCATCGCCACGCCCGCGACCGCCGCCTTCATGGGCACACCGGCTTCGAACAGCGCCAGTGAACCGCCGCAGACCGACGCCATCGACGAGGAGCCATTGGACTCGAGCACTTCGGAGACAATGCGCAGCGTGTACGGGAAGTCCGCGAAATCAGGAAGCACCGCCTGCAGTGCGCGCTCCGCGAGATTGCCATGGCCGATCTCCCGACGACTCGTGCCGCGCATGGGCCGCACTTCGCCCGTCGAAAACGGCGGGAAGTTGTAGTGCAACATGAACGACCGTGTGGTCTCACCCGGCTCGTTGATGGAATCCAGTCGCTGTGCGTCTTTCGCGGTGCCCAGCGTTGCGGCGACGAGTGCCTGCGTTTGCCCGCGCGTGAACAGGGCCGATCCGTGCGCGCGTGGCAGCACCGTTAAATCGACGCTGATGCCGCGCACTTCATTGGGCTTCCGGCCATCGACGCGTAGTCCGGTGTCGAGCACCTGTGCACGAAGTTCGTTGTACTCGATATCGCCGAGCACGGAATTCACGTCCTTCGCGTGGTCCGGGAACTCCGCAGCAAGCGACTCGGCCGCTGCACGCTTTGCCACTTCAATCGCTTGAACGCGCGTGTGCTTGTCCGCCTGATTCAGCGCGGTACGAATCGGCGCTGACGCGACCGCCTTCGTTCGCTCGACCACCGCTTCCGCGGGCTCGGTCTTCTTCCACGCCATCTTGGGCTGCTGTACCTTGACCAGCAGTTCGTTCTGCATCGCGATCAACTCACGGATCCCATCGTGCGAGAGCTTGAGCGACTCGAGCACATCGGCTTCGGTGACTTCGAGCGCACCCCCCTCAACCATGACGATCGAGTCCTGGGAGCCGGCCACGACCAAGTCGAGATCTGAAAAGGCCAACTGCTGGAACGTCGGATTGAGCACCCAATGTCCCTGCACTCGACCAACGCGCACGCCGCCAATCGGTCCCATGAATGGGATCTTCGACGCGTTCAGGGCGAACGACGTGGCCAGCAGCGCCAACACATCGGCGCCGTTTTCCTGGTCGGCCGAGACGACATACACAAACACCTGGACTTCGTTCTTGAAGCCTTCAGGAAACAGCGGTCGAATCGAGCGGTCGATAATGCGACAGGCAAGAATCTCGTGATCTGCCGGCCGCCCCTCTCGCTTAATAAATCCGCCGGGAATTTTGCCAGCAGCGTAGGTCTTTTCCTTGTATTCCACCGTTAACGGGAAGAACGGCAAGGGGCTTTGATTCTCGCTCACCGTGACGGCGGCCAGTACCATGGTTTCTCCGAACTGCACAAGCGCAGAGCCAGCGGCCTGCTTGGCCATACGGCCAGTCTCGATTACCAGCGGTCGACCCGCGAAGGTCCGTTCGATGCGATGCATCATGTGCGAATTATCCTTGTGAGAACGCAAATCGCGCGGGAGGCATTGCTGCCCCCGCGCGACGGAATGGCGTGATCTGGCTTAGTAACGCAGACCAAGGTTTTGGACGAGCGAGCGATATTCCTGAACGTCCGTACGCTTAAGGTAGTCGAGGAGACGGCGGCGCTTGCCAACCATCTTGAGGAGTCCGCGGCGGCCGTGGTGATCCTTGGCGTGAGTACGGAAGTGACCCGTCAGGTAGTTGATCCGCTCGGTGAGGAGCGCGATCTGTACGCGGGTGGAACCGGTATCCCCTTCGTGGGTCCGGTACTTGTCAATCGTGGATGCCTTATCGAACGCCATCGTCGTAAGTTTCTCGGCGCATGCCTGCGCAGGGTACGTCAGCTGCGCCGCCTATTTGCGCGCAATTGTTATGAAGCACGGTAGTTTACTCCACCTCGCCCAGTCTGTAAAGGACCTTACCGTGCCAGACCGCTATCTCGGCAAACAAATAGGGAAGTACCGGGTCATCAAGCTGCTTGGTGGCGGCTCGTTCGCGTGGGTCTACGAGGCAATCGACCGCGATCTGGAGATCCCGGTCGCGCTCAAAATTCTTCGCCCGGAGTTCGCCGGTCAGGCCGAGGCGGAGACGCGTTTCCGACGAGAAGCGGCCACCGCTGCCCGCCTGCGCCACCCAAACATCGTGACGGTGCGTGACGTCGGCCAGATCGATGGGGCTTCCTTCGTGGCCATGGATCTGTTGCCCGTATCGCTCGGGCGGCGCCTGGAGCTGGTCGGCCCATTGCCGGAGTCGGAGGTCGTGCGCGTCGGCCTCGACGTTGCCGCGGCATTGGCGACGGCACACGCCGGCGGTGTGGTGCATAGGGATATCAAGCCGGACAACATCCTCATCGGTCCCCACGGTGAGTTTGTCGTCGCTGACTTCGGATTGGCGCGGGCGCTCAGCGCCGACCCCGGGCTGAGCGCCCAACAAGTCACGGGCACGCCCCACTATTTTAGCCCCGAGCAAGCGCGCGGTGCTGAACTTGACGGCCGCAGCGACCTCTACGCACTCGGCGTCACGCTGTTCCGCGCCGCAACAGGGCGGCTGCCGTTCGAGGGTGAGGAATGGTACGCCGTGGCTCGGCAGCACATTGAAGCGAAGCCGCCGCTCGTCCGCTCGTACATGCCGTCGTTGACGCCGGAGTTCGAAGCGGTGGTGGACCGCCTCCTGAGCAAAGACGCTGCGGGCCGCTACGCAACCGCGCTGCAACTCGCTGACGCACTCGGTGACGTGCCGTCGTCGCCATTGCCGAGATCTACCACGACCGCACGAGCGGCCGCCTCGCAGACGGTGCAAGTGAGCACGAATCAGCCGAGCGTACCGTCCACCATGCGTGATATCGGCATCCGAACGATAGCGCTCGTTGCGCTCGTCACCACCAGCGCTGCCGCTCTGGCGATGTGGCAACTCCCGTCGCTGCGTTCCCTGAATCCATGGGCCGTGACTGCGCCCACGTCGTCAACCGTCGCCCTGCCGTCCGCTCCACAAGTCCAGGCGGTGTCCACCCCGGTCGCACGTGATTCATCGCTCGATGCGACGGGTGCGGTGCCGCCGCGCGCGCGCTCCGCAGAGAGTCCTGCCTTCGTGGATACTGTGCGGCGCCAAGCGCTCACATCGGTGCGTTCCAAGCTGGTACTTCGTGCGCCGGACGACGCAATGCTCTACGTGGACGGCGTGCTGGTCGGTCACGGAACTGCGACCGTCACGCGACCTGGCGCGGCACGACTCACGGTGCGAGCGGTGCTCGCCGACGCACCTGTCAGCTGCACGGCCGCGCAGCGCGATTCCATCATTCGGCTGAGCGTGGGCGAGCAAGAGCGCGTCGTCGTCCTCAGCGTGAAGACGTGCCTCAACGTCCGCTTTGCCGTTACACCAGATGACGCAAAAGTCCGCTTCGAGTCGCTGGACGGCGGGACGTCGGTCGAGGTGCACGCCGACGCCAAGGTCGTCATGTTGCCCGAAGGCCGCTATGAAGTGCGCGCGTCAGCTCCACGCTGTTCTGCGTACCTTGGAGACACCCTCCTCGTTCGTCGTGGCGCGGCGCCAGAGTCGCTGTATCGCCCAATTCGAATGGACTGCAAGTAAGGAGTCGTGCGCAGCTAATGCGTTGCAAGCACGCCGATCGATCCGCCAAATAGTGCACCGACCATCGTGCCCATCCAAAACCGCCGCGCTTTCCACCAAGGAACACGCGGAGGAGTCATCAATACCACATGCCGCGTCGTCACGCGCGTGACCTGCGACGTGACGACGGCCACCGCCATGTCATTCCACACGGAAATGACCCGCGTACGGGCCACCAGCGCATCGCGGTTTGTCGGATCCACCACCCAGGCCGTCATGCCCGCCTGAATCCACGTCACTTCGCGCGGCTTGAATCGCGCCGTACTGTCGCTCACCACTTCGATTTCGAAGCGCGCGGCGTCGCGAGGAATCCGCGAGGTGTTCAGCCTACTCGGCGGCGGTGGCGCGATGTCTTGCACGACCGGGTCCACGGCGACTGGCGCGGCGCTGCCACGGGTGCTTGACCGATGACAGCCGATGATCGCGACGCAGGCGAGCAGCGCACGAAATCCGTTGTGGCGCCAAGGCAAACGGTGTGACGCTCGGCTCATCGACTAATTCGCAAACGTCGAGCGAATATCGTTGAACGTGACGAGCACGATGAGCGCCAGGACCGCCAGCACGCCGACGCGAGCAAATCCTTCGCGCACGCCGGGGCTAAAGGCCCGTCCCTTCACTGCCTCGGCGAGCACCAGCAGAATCTGCCCGCCGTCCAACACCGGAATCGGTACGAGATTCAAGATCGCGATGTTCAGACTGAGGAAGGCGATCAACGACCAGAGTGTTTCCGCGCCGCGCCGCGCCGCCTGCACCGACGTGCGCGCGATCTGAATCGGACCTCCGAGATTCTTCGCCGACACTTGCCCGCTCACCAATCCCTTCAGCACACCGGCGACGCTGGTGGCCATTCCCCACGTCGCTTTCGAGCCGAGCTGCATGGCGGTTCCGAGGCCGATACTTTCGCGCGCAACCGAATCACGCACTTGAATCCCAACACGACCAACGGTGCGCTTCGCGCCAGTGACCGGATCATCGATCTCGGTTTGCACGGGCGTGACTGGCATCGACAGCTTCTCGCTTCCGCGCTGGACGTCGAGCGTGACCGCGCCGCTGGTGATCGGGGAAATGCGATCGACCACCTCATCCCACGCGCGGACCGATTCGCCGTTGACGGCAGTAATGCGATCGCCCGCCTGTAGTCCGGCGGCGGCGGCGGGTGCGCCGGTAATGACCGAATCGATGACTGCCGGACGATAGGCGTTTCCATAGGCATAAAAGATTCCGCTGGACACGCCAAGCGTCAGCACAATGTTCATGATGACGCCCGCTGACAAAATGAACACGCGTGCCGCGACAGACTTGCTCTCGACCCATCGGTCTTGAGGCACCGCCTTCGGCCCGAATGGTGCCATGGCCGCAGGATCCCACAGCGACGCGGGAATGTCCGCGGGGCGCTCGGCGTATTCACCTTCATCACCAATGAAAAGGCGTCCATCCGGCAATCGCGTGCCCGCGTCAAACGAACCGCGATCGGTCCCGCCTTCAATGCCGGCCATCGAATCATCGTCGCGCGTGGCCATCCGCACGTAGCCGCCCAGGGGAATGAGCGACACCCGATAGTCGGTTTCGCCGCGACGCCAGCCGAACAGGCGGCGGCCCCAGCCGAGCGAAAAGACCGGAGCGTATACGCCGCACAGCTTTGCGGCCACAAAGTGCCCGAGCTCGTGGACGAACACCACGAGTCCGAACACGAGCAACGGTGCGATATAGGGAGCAATTGTTGACAGCATAGGACTCGGAGGTAGTGAACTGCTTAGGGTGTCGGCGCTGACTCGGCCACCTGCCCGAACACAAAACTGCGCGCCGCTGCGTCGGCCCGCCACACTTCATCCAACGAGGACGCCGCGCCGATAGTTCTCGACTCGAGCGCGGACCTGACCAGCACCGGGATCTCTGCGAAGCGAATGCGGTTCGCCAGAAAGAGCGAGACGGCGGCTTCATTCGCCGCGTTGAACACCGCTGGCGCCGTTCCGCCCGATCGCCCGGCACCGATCCCGATACCTAACATCGGAAAGTCGTCATGCCGAACGTCTTCGAAAGTCAAAGGCCCTGTCGCGACTGGGTCAAAGAATGGTACGCCAGAGTCGGCGACCCGTTCCGGCCACGTGAGGGCAAAGAGAATGGGTAATTCCATCGACGGCACGCCCATCTGCGCCAGGACACTGCCGTCAATAAACTCGACAAAGGAGTGAACAATGCTTTGGGGGTGCACCACGACATCAATGCGATCATACGGTACGCCAAACAAATAATGCGCCTCGATGACCTCCAGCGCCTTGTTGGCCAGCGTTGCGCTATCGATCGTGATCTTGCTGCCCATCTGCCACGTGGGATGCTTGAGGGCATCCTCACGAGTGGCCGAGGCGATTCGCGTCGACGTCCAGGTACGAAACGGACCGCCGGACGCGGTCAGAACCAGGCGACGCACCTCATGCGGTGATCGTCCGGCGAGGCACTGGAGAATCGCCGAATGCTCGCTATCGACCGGTACCAACTCACCGCCGTGTTGCTTCGCGAGAGCCGTCACGAGCTCACCGGCCACAACGAGCGTCTCCTTGTTGGCGAGTGCGACTCGCTTCCCCGCCTGCAGCGCCGCCAGCGTTGCAGGAAGTCCGGCAGCGCCGACAACGGCATTGAGCACGATACGCGCATCGGGATGCGTAGCCGCCTCGACCAGGCACTCGGCACCTGTCGCCCACTGGTGCTCGCTCGGGACCCCGCCGCCCACCAGCCCGACGTACGACGGCCGCCAACGCGAGGCCTGCTCCGCAAGCAACGCCGCGTTCGCGTTCGCCGTGAGCGCCACGGGCACGAAACGCGACTCCTGTCGCGCCAGCACGCGGAGCGCACTGGTTCCGATCGATCCGGTGGACCCAAGAAGCGCGACGCCTACGCGCGAATCAGTATGCATGGTCGACCCAAAATCAGGAACGCGGTGCGACAATCAGGAGCCATCCGTATAACGCGTAGGAGATGGGCAACACGAAAAACAGGGAATCCAGGCGATCGAGCGCACCACCGTGTCCCGGAAAAATGGTGCCGCTGTCCTTGACGCCCGCCTCGCGTTTGAGCAGCGATTCAGCCAGATCTCCAACTTGGGCGGCGAGACTGATCAGCACCGCAAACGTGACCAGTCCCCACGAGGTGAACGCGAGCTGGGCGTATGGGTGCAAGACCCAGCGCACGAACACCGCGCAGACAATGACGGTGAGTATGACACCGCCCAGAGCACCAGCAACGGTTTTTCCGGGTGATACCGACGGCATCAATTTGCGTCCACCAATGGCGCGGCCGGCGAAGTAGGCACCGACATCACTCGCCCAGGTCAACACCACGGGAAGGAATACGACCAAAGCGCCGGCCACGTCGCCGACGGCGTAGCCGAAATAGCGTAACGCGTAGATGTAGGAGAGCGTCCCGCCAGTGTACAGCACGCCAACGATAGTGATCGCGACCGCCGCGAGAGGCTTGCCGTCAACGCCTCGCCTCCAGATGGCGAGCGCCAATACGCCTAACATCGTCAGCGTGCCGGCGACCACCGGCACCTGGATGAGGCCGAGATATTGCGCGTGCACGAGGAGAGGAATTGTCGCCGCCATCGCCACGCCGACGGTCGAAAGCGGTCGGTTTCCGCCTTCACGGGCGAGTCGAAAGAATTCCCATGCGGCGACCGCCGAGAGCGCACTGGCCAGTGTGGCCAACGCTGCGTCGCCGACCCAAATGATCGCAAGTGCGACCGGGGCGCCAATCAGCGCAACGGCCGCGCGTCGTCCGAGCTCACTCACTGGCGCCGCCGCCCATGAACGCTCAGACCGAGACTCGACCAAAGCGTCGATCGCGCCCTTGGAAATCGAGAATCGCCTCGTAGAGCGCTGTGCGCCCGAAGTCCGGCCACAAGACTCCCGAGATATAAAGTTCGGCGTAGGCAATCTGCCAAAGCAGAAAGTTTGAGAGCCGCTGTTCGCCCGACGTACGAATCAGCAGGTCGGGGTCTGGATAGTCTGCCGTGTAGAGATGGCGTCGAATATCCGCTTCCTCAATCTGCTCCGGCTGAATCTTGCCCGCCTGCACGTCGGCGGCGAGCAGACGCGCCGCTCGCACCAGCTCCGCTCTCCCGCCATAGGAGATAAAGAGGTTCAGCCCGAGCTTGTCGCCACCCTCGGTATCGCGCATCAGACGCGCAACGGCGGCCGCCGCGGCGCCTGAGAGTCGATCCAAATCCCCAAACACGCGAACACGGACGCCCTGCTCCCGTAGTTCCTCGGCTTCGCGCGCGATGTACTCCTGCAACAGGGACATCAGCGCTGAGACTTCCGTCTCCGGACGCTGCCAGTTCTCCTGCGAGAAGGCGAAAAGGGAAAGCCATTCGACGCCGCTGCTCAGACAGCCTTCAACCACCGATCGCACCGCTTTCATACCAGACCGATGACCGAACGGACGCGGCATGTGCCGTTCACGCGCCCACCGTCCGTTGCCGTCCATAATAATCGCGATATGGCGTGGCACGGCCCCTTGCTCGCGAATGCGCGCGAGCAACTCGAACTCAGCGTCTCCTGTTGATCGTGAGACTGGGGTAGCCATCGCGAATCAGCCCGCAGCGCGGACCTCAAACCTCCATGATTTCGGCTTCCTTCACCTTCAGTAACGCATCAAGCTTACCGATCGTATCGTCGTGCAGCTTCTGCAGATCCTTCTCGGCGTGCTTTTTGTCATCTTCAGAGATCCCTTCCAACTTCTTCACTTTGTCACGCGCGTCTGTCCGTGCGTGGCGAATGGCAATACGGCCATCTTCGGCCAGTTTGTGCAGGACTTTGACCAGTTCCTTGCGACGCTGCTCGTTCATTGACGGGAGCGGCACACGAATCACGCCGCCCTGGTGCGCGGGGTCGAGCCCAAGGTCGGATTCCCGAATCGCCTTCTCGATGACCTTCGCCTGCCCTTTGTCAAACGGCGTAACCATCAGGATACGCGGCTCGGGAGCGGACACCGACGCAACTTGATTGAGGGGGACAAGCGCGCCGTACGCTTCAACGCGTATGGTATCGAGCATGTTGGGCGACGCTTTGCCCGAGCGAATGCCAGAGAATTCGCGCTTCGAATTCTCCAGCCCCTTCTCCATTCCTGCCTTCGTGTCCTTCAGGATCTGCGGAATCGTAATCATGAAACGAAAGTCCCCACGCGCTCACCCTGTACCGCACGGGCGATCGCGCCTTCGGTGTGAAGATTCAGTACGATGAGCGGCAATTGGTTCTCCTTGCACAGCGTTATGGCTGTTTGGTCCATCACGCGCAACTCGCCGAGCATGACATCGCGATAACTGATCGTGTCATACAGCGTTGCGGTCGTGTCGGTCTTGGGATCGGCCGAATACACGCCATCAACGCTGGTGGCCTTGATGATAACATCCGCTTTCATCTGGATGGCACGTAGCACCGCTGCCGTGTCTGTGGAAAAGTACGGATTCCCGGTGCCGGCCGCAAAGATCACCGTGCGCCCCTTCTCGAAGTGGCGCAGCGCACGCCGACGGATATAGGGTTCGGCCAGTTCCTCCATGCGAATCGCCGTCATCACCCGCGTGTCGAGACCCTTCTTCTCGAGGACATCCTGAAGCGCCAACGCGTTGATCACCGTGCCAAGCATGCCCATGTAGTCAGCGCCCACGCGGTCCATGCCCATCTGCGACAGTTGCGTGCCGCGCACGATGTTGCCACCCCCGATCACGAGACCGAGCTGAATGCCGAGCCGTGCCACCGAGACGATCTGGTCGGCAAAAAAGCCGATGCGGTCAAAGTCGAACCCCACTTTTCGCTCGCCAGCCAGTGCTTCGCCGGAGACTTTCAGGAGGACACGACCGTACTTCACCGGACCAGCACCGTCCTGCGCCGATCCGATGGTTCCAGGTGACGAGGTGTCTTCAGGCACCGACGCTATTCCGCGCCCAACTGGAGTCGGACGAAGCGATCGACGACGATGCTGCCACCGGCACGCTCTGCGTGGTCCTTCACCAAGGCCGCAATCGTCATCGCGGGATCGCGGACCCAAGCCTGCGGAAGCAGCGTGACGTCTTTCAGATACGCTTCGACCTTCCCAGTCACGATCTTTTCGATCATCGCATCCGGCTTGCCGGACTGACGGGCCTGCTCCTCGGCGATGCGCTTCTCGCTCTCGATCTTTTCGGCGGGGACGCCCGTGCGATCCACCGCCACCGGCGCTGACGCGGCGATGTGCTCGGCAATGAACTTGACCAACTGCTGTGTGGACTCATGCTGCGCCACCTCGGGAGACGACGCCGTCACTTGCACGAGCGCGGCGAGCTTCCCGTTGTGATGCCGGTACATGCCGATCTGCCCATTGGTCGTCGCGTCGAAGCGGGCGACGCGAGGCACGCGAACCGCCTCTCCGGTGCGGGCAGAAGCCGCCTTCACGAAGTCGGCAACTGTCTGTGATGGATCCGATGACAACGGCTCTGCGAGAAAGGCGTCTGCGTCGACCGCTTCGGACTGCACACGCTGCGCCACGAGCGTCGCGACCACCTTGCCAAAATCTTCGTTCCGAGCCACGAAGTCTGTCTCACAGGCAACTTCAACGAGCGCACCCGAGGTACCGGCATTAAACACCTCGCCGCCAACAATGCCTTCGCTGGTGGAGCGATCCGCACGCTTGTCGGCCTTGGCGATGCCCTTCTTACGAAGGTATTCGACAGACGCATCCATGTCGCCGCCGTTTTCCTCCAGTGCCTTCTTACAATCCATCATGCCCGCGCCGGTACGCTGGCGCAATTCTGCAACGGCTTTCGCCGTGATCGGGGTCGTCATCGTGGTACCCTGTATGTTCAAGGTGTCGAGTGCGCTTCTTGAGTCCAACCAGTGAGCCATCAGACGAACGCCGCCGGGAAGTGCCGGCGGCGTTCGGGTGCATCATGATTACAGCGGCGGCTGATCATTGACAAGCCGCTGGGCCGGTCACTCCCCGTCGCCACCACCAGTGTCGCCTGCGTCAGCGCCTTCAGCGTCGGCTCCATCAGCGGCCGGAGAACCATCCGTACCCGTCTTGAGGCGCGCCGCAATCGCTTCGGGCTTGGCACGACGACGGCGTGGACGACGGCGCTTTTCGTCTTCACCCGGACGTCCGGCCGCACCGGCGCCAGGCGCGGCACCAGCGCCGCTCTGACCGCGATCGCCACGGTCACCGCGACCAGCCGGTTCCGTTCCGCGATCACTGCTGAACGTATAGCTCTCCTGTTCATCATCGGACGGACGTGCCGGCGCCTCGCGACGGGCCTCATCGATCGTGTCGGAGATTGCGCGCGCGATCAACTCGACTGAGCGAATCGCATCGTCGTTGCCGGCGATCGGCACCGTGATCAGATCAGGATCGGCGTTCGTATCAACGATGGCGACGATCGGTACACCGAGCTTGTTCGCCTCGGCGACAGCAATGCGCTCTTTCTTGGAGTCGATGATGAACAACAGGCCCGGCAAACGGTTCATCGACTTGATGCCTTGCAAGTACTTGGAGAGCTTGTCGCGCTGACGGCGCATCATGAGCTGCTCTTTCTTCGTGTAGTTCGAGAAATCACCGCCCTCTTCGCTGCCCGCTTCCAGTTCCTTGAGCTTGCGGATCTGCTTCTTGACCGTCTGGAAATTGGTCAGCATGCCGCCGAGCCAGCGCTCGGTCACAAACATGGCACCACTGCGCTCCGCTTCAGCGCGCACGATGGCGGCGAGTTGGCGCTTGGTGCAGACAAACAGGACGTTGTCGCCACGGAGGACGACCTCGCGCACCAGCTTCTGCGCAAGATCGATTTGCCGCAACGTCTTCTGCAGATCGATGATGTGAATGCCATTGCGCTCGGCAAAAATAAAGCGGCGCATCTTCGGGTTCCAGCGACGGGTCTGATGCCCGAAGTGAACGCCGGCGGCGAGCAACTGCTCGAGGGACGGGCTAGCCATGTGATGAAGAACTGAAGGTTGAAAACACGTCCGCTGTCGTCATCGCCGGTGTCGACCCAACCAGATTTGCGGTTGTGGCACCCGACACCGACTCAGACAGCGTGAGAGATACGCCACCGCGCGGCCGAAGCCGCGACGGCTAGCGCTTGGAAAACTGGAACCGTTTACGAGCGCCGGAACGACCCGGCTTCTTGCGCTCGACTTCACGCGCGTCACGTGTCATGAGGCCGAACTCGCGCAACTTCCGCTTGTGCGTTTCATCGATCTTGACGAGCGCACGCGCGATGGCGAGGCGCACCGCACCGGCCTGCCCGGACACCCCACCTCCATCCAGGACCGCCTTGACGTCAAAGCGACCGAGCGTATCGGTGAGAGCGAACGGCTGCTGAATGGCGGACACGAGCGTTGGGCGCGGGAAGTAATCTCCCAGTGTGCGTCCGTTCACGTCCCACTTCCCCGAACCGGGGGTAAGGTACAAACGACACACGGCGCGCTTACGGCGTCCCAGCGCCTGAATCTGCTCCGACATTACTTGGCCTCAGCGTTGGAGAAGGCAAGCGACGTCGGGATCTGCGCCACATGCGGGTGGTTCGCGCCGGCATACACGCGCAATTTCCGTCGCAAGACCTGTCGGCCGAGCGCGGTTTTCGGCAGCATACCGTACACGGCTTTTTCGATGATTCGCTCGGGATGGCTGGCCATCACCGACGCGTACGGGGTGTGCTTCTCGTGTCCCATGTATCCGGTGTGGCTGAAATAGGTCTTCTGCTCAGCTTTTCGCCCGGTCACGTGAACTTTCGACGCATTGATCACGATGACAAAATCGCCCGTGTCCATATGCGGAGTGTACATCGGCTTATGCTTGCCACGAATGATCTTGGCGACTTCCGACGCGAGCCGGCCCAGGACCATCCCTTCCGCGTCGACAATGTACCACCGACGATCGATATCCTTCGGGGTCGCGCTGTAGGTCTTCATGCGTGCAGGTACTCTTGAGGCGCCGAGTGGCGCAGCATACGGGAACAAAACGGGGAGCACGAACCGATGGTCGAATACGGATGTCCCGTACCTCGCCGGTGACGCGCTCCGGTGGAGTCTCGCCGTTTCGCCCGCGCATGAAAACGCACGAACACCACGGAAGTTGAGACAGACCCGTAGCTTACTTCCAATGATTCCTCCTGTCAATGCGGTCATGCACGATGTGACCTTTGGCACACCCCTTGCAGGGCGCGAGCTCCCTGAACACTATGGCACGACCCAAGGCCCCGTCCGGCGGCCGGGGTTCACCTGAGGCCCACCCTCACGTCTTAGGAGTTTTGCATGAGCATAGTGTCCGAGTTCAAGGAGTTTGCGCTCAAGGGGAGCGTTCTGGATCTGGCGATTGGTGTCGTTATCGGTGTGGCTTTTCAAAAAATCGTCGACTCGATGGTGAATGACATCATCATGCCGTTCGTTGGCGTTCTCTCCGGGGGCGTTGATTTCAGCAGCCGGTTCATAACGCTGAAAGGCGGTCCCTTCGAGTCCCTAGCCGCAGCGAAAGCGGCCGAGGTCCCGATCGTGGCCTATGGTGCCTTCATCAACCAGATCATCACGTTCCTGATCGTCGCTTTCGTCCTGTTTATGGTCATCAAGGGCGTCAATCGCATGCATCGCGTCCAGCCGAAGGTGTAACGGCAGGGTGCATGCCGTCTACGAGGCGAGCGGTGGTGGTGCAGCAAGCTCTACCAACACCGCCCCTTTGTCGACCGCGGTACCAGCCACTGCGTGAACCGCCGTGACCACACCCGGGGACGTAGCACGAAGCTCGTTTTCCATTTTCATCGCCTCCACGACGACCAGTCCCTGCCCTGCCACCACTATGTCGCCGGGTGCTACAGCGACGCGAACAACCAACCCGGGCATGGGCGCGACCAAAGGTGCCGGCCCAGATGCGGCGGCTGAGGCTGCCGTGAGATCACGAATCGTGCGCATGCGCTCGTCGAGCGCCTCCGATTCGACGCGGACTCCGTCCACGTCCAGCACCCACCGCCCACGGGTGTCACCGCGACGCGCAATGATCCGGTGCACCTGTTCGCCAATGCGCACCAGCCGCACCGGCGTCCCTTCGACCGCGGTGAGTTCCGCATCCATCGTGACGCCGTCAACGACAGCATGCGTGCCGGTCAGATCAACTGTGACCCGCTCACCGTTTACCTCCACAACGTATTTCATGGGAAAAGATCGCGACGAGAGGTGTGCGTCATGGGAAATTCGGAGTGAGTACGCACACCGTTTCGACGTGCGCGGTTTGCGGGAACATGTCGAAGCACTTTATGGACGAGAGATGCCAATGCGGCATGCGTGAGAGATCGCGCGCGAGGGTTGCCGGATCACAACTCACATACACAATCGTCTTCGTCGAGCGCGCCTCGGCGAGCGTCGCGGCGACTCGGGGATCGAGGCCGCGGCGTGGTGGATTCAGCACGACGACGTCGGTCGGCAGCGCGCCGGGAAGTGCGTCTTCGACCAACCCCGTGATCACGCGCGACGCCGTGAACGGCGAAAGGCGAGCCGAGGCGACCGCAGTGGCGTTTGCGTCGGCTTCAATGGCCGTGACGTCGATACCCGCTCCGGCAAGTAGGACGGCGAGTTCGCCGCGTCCGCTGTAGGCATCCACCACGCGTCGAGGCGCCAGTGCCGTCATCGTGGCCACGACGTGGTCGCGCAATGCCAACGCCATCGTCGGGTTGACCTGCGCGAACGAGAGCGACGTGGCATCGGCGTCGCCGGCGAGGTGCGCGACCTCGCCTCCGGTCGCCTCCCACCACACCGAGCTCACCATGGCAAGGGTATCGTGGATCGACTCAGCCCAGGCCTTTGCCTCCGGCCATCGGGTTCCGCCGATGATGACGAGGGCAATGCGCGGTGCACTGCCCTCGGTCGACGCCGCTGCGAGTCGCAACGACAGGCGCAACGTGTGGTCCGACGGAACGCGAGGGAGCCCCTTCAACACGCGCTTGACCGCTGTCCACGCGTCGACAAGGCGCGGGTCGGCAATGGCGCATTCGTCCAACGCGAACACGCGCCCGCCATCATCGTGCGCATGCAGCCCACCGATCCACGTCACCCCTTTGAGTCGCAAGGCCAGTGTGAGCCGTTCTCGATAGCCCCACTCCTTGCCAGCGACGAGCTCGGGAAGGACGATCTCCCGTTTCGCCACGCGCAGGAGGGCATCGCGCACGATCACGCGGCGCGCTTCCCGTTGCGCCGTTGCTTCGAGATGCTGCAATTGGCAGCCGCCGCACCGATCCGCCTCATAATGTCGACAAGGCGCCTCGATCCGATCCGGACCCGACTCCAGGCGTTGCAGCACGCGACCGCGGGCATACCGTGCGTGTGCCGCGTAGGCGACCTGCACGAGGTCGCCGGGGGCGGTACGCGGAACAAAACACGCAAGGCCATCGATGCGGGCCACGCCATCGCCGCCCGCAGCGAGACGGTCGATCCGCACGGTAGCGACCCCCTCCGACGCCACCGCGGGCGGCTGGTGCGCGCCTCGCGCGGCAGAACGAAAGCGCGATCGCGGCCTCATGCCGGCCTCGTCATGATCGCAGGGCGTCGCGACGGGCCAATGCCGTCCACGTCTCGCGGTCGCTGGTGTGGCGGTTCGTCGAGGCGTTCGCGGTCGACGGCCGCACGGATATGCCGTTCCCGTTTACGCGCTCATCGTGCGTGAGCAGTGCCGCGGTTAAGGCCGCCAGCCGCAGCGTGGCCGCATCACGCGTCGGCGCGGTGAGCTCGTCGAGCGTCTGCTCGAGCCATTGAATCGAGATGTCGCCGCTCTGAAACGTTGGATGATCCATCACGCGAACATGAAACCCACGAGAGGTCTCGACACCATCAATGGTCAGCTCGAGCAGCGCCCGACGCATGCGCGCAATCGCGAGGGCGCGCGTCGGCGCATGCACGATTAACTTGGCAAGCATCGGGTCATAGTGCAGTCCGATCGCTCCACCTGCGTCAATACCGCCGTCCCACCGCACGCCCGGTCCCGTGGGCACGTGCAAATGTGCAATGCGTCCGATGGACGGCAAGAACCCATTCGACGGATCCTCGCTGGTGATGCGGCACTCGATGGCCCATCCGCGCGGCGTAAAGTCCTTCTGCGCAAACGGAACCCGCTCCCCCGCGGCAATGCGAATCTGCCACTGCACGAGGTCAATCCCCATCACCAGTTCCGTGACGGGATGCTCGACCTGAATGCGCGTATTCATCTCGAGAAAGTAGTACGCGCCGGAGCGGTCAAGGAGAAACTCGCAAGTCCCCGCGTTGACATACCCAGCGGCCCGCGCGGCCGCAACCGCCGTTGCTCCCATGCGCGCACGCAATTCCGGCGACACGGCAACGCTTGGCGCTTCTTCAATCATCTTCTGATGGCGACGTTGCACCGAACACTCACGCTCACCGAGGTGCAGCACGTTGCCGTGTGAGTCCGCAAGAATCTGTATCTCGACATGACGCGGCCCTTCGATGTACTTCTCCACGTAGACCGCATCGTCACCGAACGCATTTTTTGCCTCACGTTTTGCCGACGCGAGCGCATCGGCAAGGTCCGCTGACGAGCGCACCACGCGCATCCCCTTTCCGCCGCCGCCCGCGGCCGCCTTGAGCAGCACGGGATAGCCAAACGCGTCGGCGACTTCGAGCGCGTCGGCCACGTCGCGCAACGCTTCGGTGGTCCCGGGCACCACGGGGACGCCCGCGCTGATCGCCAGCTGCCGCGCTGCCGTCTTGGAACCCATCGCTTCAATGGCCTCGGCCGGTGGCCCAATGAATACCAAACCGGCATCACGCACCGCGCGAGCAAACCACGCGCGCTCGGACAGGAACCCGTACCCGGGATGGATCGCTTCGGCCCCCGTCCGGAGTGCGACCTCGATGAGCCGATCGCCGAGCAGGTAACTCTGATTTGAGGGCGGCGGACCGACGCAGACGGCTTCATCGGCTTCTCGCACATGGGGCGCCCGGGCGTCCGCCTCTGAGTACACAGCCACCGTCCGGATGCCAAGCTCCTGACAGGCACGAATCACACGCAGCGCAATCTCGCCGCGATTGGCAATGAGAATTTTCTTGAATGGCGGTTCCACGCGAGAGGTGCTCACAGCGGAAGATTCCCATGCTTCTTGGGCGGGTTGCGGTCACGCTTGCCTTGCAGTGCTTCCAGGGCCGCAATCAGGCGCGGTCGCGTGTCGCGCGGATCGATGACGTCATCAACGTAGCCACGCGCGGCAGCAATGTACGGATTAGCAAACTTCTCGGTGTACTCCGCCACCCGCGCGTCCATCGCCGCCTGCGGATCGTCAGACTCCGCGATTTCCTTCTTGTACAGAATTTCCACGGCACCTTTCGGTCCCATCACGGCAATCTCCGCGGTGGGCCACGCGATGTTGTAGTCGCCACGGATGTGCTTTGAACTCATCACGTCGTACGCACCACCGTACGCCTTGCGGGTGATCACGGTCAGTTTTGGTACCGTGGCTTCGCAGTACGCGTAGAGCAGTTTCGCGCCGTGCTTGATGATGCCGCCGTGTTCCTGCGCGACGCCGGGAAGGAATCCCGGCACGTCTTCAAACGTCACCAAGGGAATGTTGAAGCAGTCGCAGAAGCGGACAAAACGCGCCGCTTTCATTGACGCGTTGATGTCCAGGACGCCAGCCATCACCGCGGGTTGATTTGCCACCACGCCGACGCTGAATCCACCGAGATGGGCGAACCCCACAAGAATGTTGCCGGCGTAGTCGCGGTGCACTTCGTAGAATTCGCGGTCATCCACCACCTTGCGAATCACGTCGAGCATATCGTACGGTTTGTTCGGGTTCTCGGGCACCACGCTCAACAGCCCTTCATCCCGGCGATCCCGCGCATCGCGTCCCGAGCCACGTGGTGGTGCGTCGACGTTGTTGGACGGCACAAATCGGAAGAGTTCGCGGATCTGCTGCAGGCACGCCAGTTCAGAGTCGCAGGCGAAGTGCGCGACGCCGCTGGTGCCGGCATGCGTGTCAGCGCCACCAAGATGCTCCATCGTGACGTCTTCGTGTGTCACCGTCTTCACGACATTCGGCCCGGTGACAAACATATAGCTGGTGCCGCGGACCATATAAATGAGATCGGTAATCGCCGGCGAATACACGGCGCCACCTGCACACGGGCCGAGAATCGCCGAAATCTGTGGAATCACCCCGGACGCCATCGTATTGCGCAGAAAGATGTCGGCATAGCCACCGAGGGAGACGACGCCTTCCTGAATGCGCGCACCGCCAGAGTCATTCAGTCCGATGAACGGCGCCCCGGCGCGCATGGCGAGATCCATGACTTTGCAAATCTTGGCCGCGTGTGCCTCGGATAATGATCCGCCAAACACCGTAAAGTCCTGCGAAAACACGTAGATCAATCGCCCTTCGATCTTCCCGAAGCCGGTGACCACGCCGTCGCCGTAGATGGGGCTCTCGCCGTCGGCCACAGTTCGCGACACCACGAATCGATCGATTTCGACGAAAGACCCCTCGTCCAGGAGCACATCCAGACGCTCACGCGCGGACAATTTTCCCTTGGCATGCTGGGCCGCGAGTCGCGTCGGGCCGCCGCCCTGTTCGGCGGATTCGCGAGCTGCAGCGAGACGATCCAGCTTTTCACGGAACGAAGTCGAGAGAGTAGACATGGCGCGGGAAGCTAGCGCGGAAGTCGCGCGGCGACCAGCGCGGCGGAGGCGGGGCATGTGATGCGAACGCTCTCGATTCGAGCTATGAAGTGTTGCGTGCGTGCAACACCATGCTGGCCGATTCTTCACCTGTTGTGTTGTCACCGCATCGCGACCTCGATGAAGGCACGGCAATGCTTGCACTGGCGACCAGCGCGCTGCGAGCGCCCGCCCCCTTGCGCGACCGTTACGACCTTGGCTCATTTCCTCCGTGTTCTTCGCACGGATCGTTTCGGCATGCGCACTTCGTGACCGTTCAGCTGGGTGGTCGGTCTTAGAGCGATAGCGGCCGTCGGTGCTGGTTGTTTACGGTTGAGGCCGCTGGTCCGAAAAATGCATTAGCAGGCTGATGTATCCCCGAACGCGTTTTCGGAGCGATCCGGTTTCGCTCATTGCTCGGTGGGACGAGATCTCACCATCACCGCTTCATGCACCCCACTCTCCCATGCTTGATTCTCTCCGCCTTGAGGATGACGCGCCCACTCGTCGGTTGGCGTATGTGCTGGCGCTTCTCCTTATTGTGATCCCATTCCTGCAGGCCGGCCAATCGCTCTGGCCGCTTCAGCTCAGTGACATCCGTTGGCGCTTCGGCGCCGCCAATGCGTTGTCCAGCGTGCTGTTGCTTCCCTTCATCGGCCTGACGGTCATGAGCATCGTTGCTCGCATATCGGGGAACATCGGGGTCTCGCGTACCACCGGCGCCATCGCGGCGCTGTTCGTCATCGGATTGCTGGGATCGTTGGTGTTGTTTGCCCTTGACGCATTGCAGCTCAAGACGATCGTCAATTCCGCACAGACCAGCGGCTTTCAGTCCACGTCGCTGCGGGTCGTGCTGGTGTCGATTATCTTCACCACCGCGTTCTCCATGTTGATGGTCACGTCGTTCCAGAGCGGGCGTGGGTCGAAACAGGCCAGTAAGAAGAGTGGCGCCAGAAAAGTTGAAGAAGGCTCTGGGCTGATCGTGGGCAGATGAAGCACTAACACCGGCAGTACATGCGACAAAGGGCGCGACGTGATGTCGCGCCCTTTGTCGCGTGTGGGCGGTAGCGCGCTGCGACCGCGCAGTATCCGAGTCGCAGAGCGGCTCCACCGAGCTGATTGGTGTTGTGTGAACACAACGATGCGTTGCGATTCTGCCACACCGCGCGCGGGGCCGGTCAAGCGAACCGGAGCGTGCGTGCCGCCTCTGTAACGCTCTCAGCTAATCCACCTTTGGGTGGAGCCATCGCAAGAGACCAAGCGCGAAATGTGACTTCATGGCACGAGCTTTGCAAGGGAGGGGGACGTGTAAGTGGTGAATCGTAACTCAGTCCCCTGTCCTCGCGTCTCGCGAAGGAAACTCTCATGAAAAAGCTCTCCCTGGCACTAGGAGCCTGCTTTGCATTGGTGGCAGGATCAGCCACCACGCATGCGCAGACCGTGTCGGCAATCAACGGCACGGCCTACAACACCACGTCCATCACGGACTTCTCGACCACCGGCGCGGACATGAACGGCATGCAGGTGATCGTCTGCCTATCGTCCGTCGGCTGCCAGACGCGGTCCTGGGGGGCGCTGGACGCCAACTGGAACGGCGTGCAGGACAACGGGCTCTATCGCATTCGGGTGGGGCGCACCGAAGATACGTTTAGCGGCGACTGGCGCTTCGACCTCTGGAGCCAGAATGACTTGCAGAGCGTGACCTTTAGTGGTCTCCTCGGCAGCACGGTCTTCGATCGGAGCAGGCCGAATCCGGGCACCCCTGGTTCCAGCGATGGCTTGGACGGCGACCTGCTGAACCAATGTGTCGCCTACTACAACCAGAACAACTGCGTGAATTTTAATTCCGGCAGCATCCAGTATCGTAACCACGTGTCGCTCAATGGCGTATTCTACGGCGACTTGTACGAGTCTGTGCATCTCGACTTCGCCAACGTGGCGCTGTCGGGTCCGGATGCCGGTGGTGGCTTGGACACAGATTTCACGACCGACTGCCGCTTTCGTCAGGGCGACAATTGTCGCCCGGAAGGGTTCTACTTGCGCATGGATACGGACAACGCGCGCTTGAGCACGGTACCGGAGCCTTCCACGTATGCCTTGATGGCTGCCGGACTAGCGGCGATCAGTGCGGTTGCGCGCCGTCGGCGCCGGGCGATCACGGTCGCCGCCTAAGCACACGGGCCGACGCGGTGCACGAACCCTCGACGTTCTCGTCGGGGGTTTTGTGTTCGTGTCCTTGGCGAAAACGTCAGCGCTGATACGACGAAGGCCCCGCCGGATCTTCCGGCGGGGCCTTCGTGCGTTCGTGCAACTCGGGCTGTGACTACAGTCCGAGTTCGTCTTCCGAGCTATGGACCTTGCTGGGCTCGAGCGGCTTGGGCGGCTGCTCCTCCGGCACCGACGTCACCGCCAGGACAATGCGGCGATGAATCGGATCAACTTCGAGCACGCGCATCACCAGGTTCATGGTTTCCCACGTAAAGTCTGCAGGATTGGTGACCGTGCCTTCGGGGTTCAACTGGCTGACGGGAACGAAGCCTTCGATGTCGTTGCCGAGATCGACGACCACGCCTTTGTCCATCAGACGAACAACGCTGCCCGGCAACTCGGTGCCGACAGGATACGTCTCACCGATCTTGAGCCACGGGTCTTCCTCGGCCTGTTTCAGTCCGAGGGAAATCCGCTTGTTCTCGCTGTCGATATTCAGGATCACGACGTCGACCGCGTCACCCTTCTTCACGACCTCCGACGGGTGCTGGACGCGCTTGGTCCAGGACATATCGGAGATGTGAATGAGGCCGTCGATGCCTGGCTCGATTTCCACAAACGCGCCGAAGCTGGTCAGGTTGCGCACCTTGCCGTTGATGCGCGTGCCAACCGGGTATTTCAGCGGCAGGACGACCCACGGATCCTGCTCGGTCTGCTTCATGCCGAGTGAAATCTTCTCTTCGGTTTCGTCGACCTTGAGCACTACCGCTTCGATCGCCTCACCAATGGACACGATCTTGGACGGATGACGGACGTTGCGTGTCCAGCTCATTTCTGAGATGTGCACGAGGCCTTCGATGCCGGGCTCAAGCTCAATGAACGCGCCGTAGTTGGTGATCGAGACCACCTTGCCGTTGACGCGAGTACCGACCGGGTACTTGGCGGCCACGTCCTTCCATGGATAGCTCTGGAGCTGCTTCAGTCCGAGGGAAATGCGCTCGCGCTCCCAATCGATATCGAGCACCTTGATCTCGAGTTCCATCCCGATCTGCACCATTTCGTTGGGATGCGAGATCCGTCCCCACGACATGTCCGTGATGTGCAAGAGGCCGTCGACGCCACCGAGATCGATGAATGCTCCGAAGTCGGTGATGTTCTTGACGACGCCCTTCCGGACCTGATCCTTCGCCAGTTCCTTCATGAGCTTCTCGCGCTTTCCCGCGCGCTCGCCCTCGAGGATCACGCGGCGCGAGACCACGATGTTACGGCGACGCTTATTCAGCTTGATGATCTTGAACTCGTACTTCTGGCCAAGCAACTCATCGATGTTTGGCACGCGACGCAGCGCGATCTGCGAGCCAGGAAGGAACGCGTCGACGCCCATGAGGTCGACCACGACACCGCCCTTGATCTTCTTGACGAGCACACCCTCGACCGGCATGTCGCTTTCGTAGGCAACGCGAATGCGTTCCCAGACGCGCATGAAGTCGGCTTTCTTCTTCGAGAGCACGACAGAGCCTTCCTGATCTTCCAGGTGCTCCAGCAACACTTCGACTTCGTCGCCGACCTTGAGGTCGGGCATGTCCTTGAACTCTTCAAGCGGAATCGTGCCTTCCGACTTGAAGCCAATGTCGAGGACGACGAGATTCTCGCGGATTTCGAGGACGCGAGATTTCACAATCTCGCCTTCCTCGATGGACGCGAGGGTCCCGTTGTACATCTCCATCATCGCGTCGTACTCTTCCGAAGAGAATTCATCCTCTTCGTAGAGTTCCGGGCGCCGATTGGCGAGCGGACGGAGTTGCGCCTTCTGCAGATCGCGCTTTTCGCGCGGCGTCAGCTTTGCCGGCGTCGTGTCGAGATCAGCGAACTCAGGGTTGAGGTCGGGGATCGACTCGTCTTTCAGATCGAGGTCTATCATACTGGTCGGATTCTCCACATCGCGGGACTACACTCGCCGCGCCGAGATAAGGGTGAAACGGAAAGAGACGTTCAGTCCGCGCAGACGGTCGCTGCGCGGCCCAAACGGCCGGAACCTCGAAACATAGGGGACTTGTGGAGCGCGGTCAACTCATCTGCGCGCGGCCCGTGCCAGTGCCACGATGCGATCGACCTGCTCTTCCTGGGTCAGCGCGGTGGTATCGATCGTGACGGCATCTTTGGCAGGCGTGCTGTGGGTTGCATCCATGGCGTCCCGGGTGACGAGCGCTTCGGTCTCCGCCGCGATTTCGGGGTCGGTCGGACGGCGCTCGAGGCGCTGGACGAGGCGCCGCCGTGCCCGCTCCCTCGGATCGGCGATCAGGAACACCTTGAGCGCGGCATCGGGAAAGACGACGGTCCCGATGTCGCGGCCGTCTACCACCACGTCGGTTGAGGCGGCGGCCAGGCGAACTTGATCGTTGACCCACGAGCGGACGGCGGTCATCTGCGCGACGTGGGACACGTGCCGCGTCACCACCGCCGCGCGCAGCGCGTCATCAACGATCTGTCCATCAACCAACGGCAAGACAGACCGCTGGGTCAGGCGCTGGCTCACCCTCGCGGCGTCACGCAACACCAGCTCAGCGCTCCAGCGTTCGGCATTCCCATCCCGTTGCAGCGCGAGAAACGTCATGGCGCGATAGAAGGCGCCAGAATCGACGTGCCGCACGCCCAGCCGCTCAGCGACCCACTGCGACGTAGAGCTTTTGCCGGAGGCGGCCGGTCCGTCGATGGCGATCACCCTGGGACCTCGGTTGTCACGCGATTCGGAACTGCCGACGTCGCCGGATTTCTGATGGGCGGCGATCGGCGGGCCGGCAAGCGTCTCGGCACCGTTGCCCGCAGTAGCGACGCGCGCGAGCTCGGTCCAGAAGTTGGGGAAGGACACGGCCACGCATGCTGGGTCGTCTATTGTGATACGATTCCCGGGAAGTGCGGACAGAATGCCGAAGGCCATGGCGAGGCGATGATCCCCGTGCGTCACGACATGGCCCCGAAGTGGCCGCGTCGTGCCAACGATACGCATGCCGTCGGGGAACTCCTCCACCTCGACGCCAAGGCTTCGCAAGTTGGTAACGACCGCGGTAATGCGATCGCTCTCCTTGACGCGCAACTCCTCGGCGTCGGCAATACGTGTTTCGCCGTGCGCGCGCGCGGCCACGCAGGCGAGCAGCGGCAACTCGTCAATGCACCGTGGAATTTCGTTACCACCGATGCGCACACCATTGAGCGGTCCGGGTCGCACCACCACCGACCCGACGGTTTCGCCGCCGATGACGCGTTCGTCCTCCAGACTGAGCGCGACACCCATACGCACGAGCACGTCAAAGGCTCCGACCCGCGTCGGATTCAAGCAGACGTCCGTGAGCCGCAGGGCGCCGCCATCGGCAAGCGCGGCGAGCGCGACGAAGAAAGCCGCGGATGACGGATCTGCGGGGACCTCGACGTCGAGCGGCGCGAGCCGTTGGCCGCCCGCGAGCCGCACGCCGTCTGGCGTGCGATCAATGTGCACGCCGCGCGCGAGCAACATGCGTTCACTGTGATCGCGCGAGCGCACCGGTTCGCGTATTTCAACGCCGATGCCCGACGTCAACGCGGCGAGAAGGAGCGCGCCCTTCACCTGCGCACTGGCGTGCACGTTGTCCCACACAATGGACTCCAGTGCCGCGCCGTACACGCGCATGGGCAATCCCTCGTGCCCCGTCATTCCGACGAAGTCAATGCGGGCACCCATCGCGCGAAGTGGCGCGGCGATGCGACGCATCGGCCGGCGACTGAGACTTGCGTCCCCCACAAACGTGGCCGTGCAGTCTCGCAGACCCGCCACCATTCCGGCGAGCAATCGCGTCGTGGTTCCGCTGTTGGCGCAATCGAGGGGCTCCGGCGATGTTCGGAATCCACCGACGCCGACACCGCGAATACGCATGTCAGGACCGAGCGCAGGGATCGTTGCGCCGAGGGCGCGGAGCGCTCTCGCTGTGGCTTCGATGTCTTCGCTCTGCAAGATGGCGCGTACGCGAGACGTTCCATCAGCCATCGCCGAAAAAATCAAGGCCCGATGACTGATAGATTTGTCGCCCGGTGCGCGCACGTTGCCATGCACCACCAGTCGTGCGCGCGCGGAGGCTGGCTCGCTCACCGCAGCCATGCCTCGAGTGCGGTCGCCGCATCGGTGCGATCGTCGCGGTACTTCACGATGACCGGTGTTTGCAGTGACAGCCCCTCTGCCTCGCCAAACGGCGAGCTGACGCGGCGCGCCCCCGGCACCACCACCGCGCCCTCAGGGATTTCCAGCGGTTGATCGGCTGTGGCGCGATACACGGTCTCGCGGACCAGATCATAGACGGGCGTGCCACGTGTCAGAATCACGCCGGCGCCCAACACCGCGCGACGTCGCACGACGGTCCCTTCGTACACGCCGCAGTTGCCACCCACGACGACCTCATCTTCGATGATCACGGGCGACGCGTGAATCGGTTCCAGCACCCCACCGATTTGTGCGGCCGCGCTGAGGTGCACGTGCTCGCCGATCTGGGCGCAGGAGCCAACCAGCGCGTGCGAATCGATCATGGTTCCGCGACCAACGTACGCGCCCACATTCACATACATGGGCGGCATGCAGACGACCGACGGCGCGAGAAATGCACCGCGTCGAACGGTTGAACCCCCAGGCACGATGCGCACCTGATGGTGCAACCGAAAATCGCGCGTGGGAAACGTGTGTTTGTCAAAGAAGTGGAACGGGCCGCTGGCGGTCGACATCTCCACGACTCGGCCAAGTCGGAACCCAAGCAGGATGGCACGCTTCACCCATGGCACCGCGTGCCACACGCCGTGTGCGTCCCGTTGGGCGGCGCGAATCTCCCCTCGCTCCAACAGGGCGATCGCATGATCAAACAGATGTTGCGCGTCAGCGGCCAATGGAATTCCGCTATCGAGAATCGTCGCGTCGGAGAGTCGGTGTTCGAGATCAGCCAGCGAGAAAGTCATGGCGAATTCAGAGAGCGGAGGTAATGTCGAGCAGGTGCCGCACGGTATCGCGGTACACCTCGGACAGCGGGACCAAGGGCAAGCGCAGCACGTTCTGCATGCGCTGCTGCATATGGAGCATGGCCTTGAGTGGAATCGGGTTGGACTCGATAAAGGCAGCATGAATGACCGGTGCAATCCGCGCATCAAGACGTCGCGCGTCCGACAGATCCCCACGCGACATCGCGCTCCAGAGCGCCACCATCAAGTGCGGCACGACATTCGACACCACGGAGATGACGCCGTCTCCACCGTGCGCCATGAGCGCCAGTGTCAGTGCATCGTCGCCGGAGAGGACGCGAAACGCCTCCGGCCGTCCACGGAGAATCTCCGTCATTTGCGCAAGGTTGCCCGAGGCTTCCTTGACGGCAACAAAGCGCGGGTCCTCGGCAAGCGTCAAACACGTTCTCGCTTCGAGATTGACACCCGTTCGACCGGGGACGTTGTAGATGACGATCGGCAGGTCACAGGCATCGGCGACCGCACGAAAATGCGCCAGCAGCGCGCGTTGTGGCGGACGACTGTACATCGGCGTGACATGCAGCAGGTGCGTGGCACCAGCCGCCTTCATCTCGCGCGACGTGGCGATCGCGCGTGTCGTATCGTTTGATCCGGCGCCGGCCACAACCGGCACGCGTCCGTCGGTTTGGTGAACCGTGATCTCGACCACGCGACGCTGCTCCGCAGGCGTCATCGTCGCTGCCTCGCCAGTAGAACCGCACGGCACCAGGAAGTGAATGCCCTGCCCGATTTGCCATTCCACAAATGCGCGGAGCGCAGGCTCGTCGATGGCACCATCGGCGGTGAACGGCGTGGCCAGTGCGGTCCCGCATCCCTGCAGCGATCGCATCGTCAGGATTGCTTGGTGAAGGGTGTGTCTGGCGAGATGTCGGCAAGCATGTCCTGCATGCTGTAGAGCGCCGGCGCGCGATGGCTGGCAAGCCAGCGCGCCGCTGTCAAGGCGCCATCGGCGAACACCCGTCGGTCCCGCGCGGTGTGCACAAGACGGATCTGCTCAAAGGGCGCGTCGAGAATCACTTCGTGAGTCCCGGGCACGGCACCAACACGCACACTGGAAATGGGAACGCGCCGCGCCAACCCGCGCTCGAGGGTGTCGGCGATGGCGATCGCCGTGCCCGACGGCGCATCACGCTTTCCGACATGATGTGTTTCGACGATGTGGGTGTCAAAGGCACTGAACGCACGCAGTCTGTGAGCTGCCGCCTCGGCAATCGCGAGGAAGAGTTGCACCCCCAACGAAAAGTTGGGCGACCACAGCGCGGCGCACTGAGAGCGTTGCACGGCGTCGATCACCTCATGGCGGCGCGCATCCCAACCGGTTGTCCCGATCACGATCGGACACCCGACTTGCAGGCAGGACACAGCGTTTGCGACGGCCGCATCCGGCTCGGTAAATTCGATGGCCACCTGCGCAGTGCCGAGCAGAGCACGGGTAATGCCTGTTCCGGCCGCCACGTCATCAATGCGAGCGACGACCTGCACCGATCGATCGCCTGCCAACGCATCCAGCGCGCGGCCCATCCGACCCATTCCCACCAACGCAACGCGCAACGGGATATCACTCATCGTGGGCGCCTCAGGTTGAGACGCTGAAGAATGTCGCATGCAGGCGCTGCATCGCAGGCACGACCTCGTGGTCGTCGATCACGAGCGTGAAGTTGATACCGCTGGCGCTGAGCGACGCCATATGGAGGGGGATCGGTCCCAACGCGGCGATCGCGTCGCCGATGGCGCGGCCCCCATCGGCGATTCCCGCTCCCACGATGGCCACGATGCCGCGCTGGCGCTCGACAGCGACATCGCCGAACTGCATCAGGTCGGCGACGACCGCATCCAGGTTGAGCGGATCGTCCACGGTCACGGAAATGGAAATCTCCGATGTCGCCACGACATCCACCGACACGCGATGCGTTTCGAACACCTCGAAAACCCGTCGCAGGAACCCGGGTGCCAACAGCATGCGCGCCGAGCGCAGCTTGACCACGGTCGTGTGTCGCTTTCCGGCAATCGCGCGGACGGCCAAGCGCGGCGCCTCAAACGCAATCATGGTTCCCAGACCCTCCGGCCGACGGGAGTTGAAGACGTACACGGGAATGCCACGCTGCACCGCCGGCGAAATCGTACTGGGGTGCAACACCTTTGCGCCAAACGACGCGAGTTCAGCGGCCTCATCGAAGCGGATGCGCTCAATCAAGCGGGCCTCCGGGATCACGCGCGGATCGGCCGTCAGCATGCCGTCGACGTCCGTCCAGATTTCGATCGCCTCGGCGTTGGCGGCGGCGCCGATCAACGAAGCCGAGTAGTCGGAGCCGCCTCGGCCCAGCGTGGTGACCACGCGATTCGCCGTGGATCCGACGAATCCACCAATGACCGGAATCTGTCCTCGCTGTACCACGGGCGCGATCAAGTGCGAGACGGCGCGTTCGATCTCGGCAAGATCCGGTTCTGCTTTGGTGAACACGTCGTTGGTCTTCATCACGTCACGCGCGTCGACGAAGACCCCAGGCAATCCACGGGCCCGGAGGCCCGCGGCCACGAGCTGCGAGGACAGCAGCTCCCCAATGGCAGCGACCGTATCCAGCGATCGCGGTGTCAGATAGCCCAATGTCCGCAGTGCTTCGGCGAGATGCGCCAATTCGTCGAACGCGGTGCCGATATCGACGGAGATATCGTTCGCTTCGGGGGACTCCCGCAACAGCGTCGTCGCTTCACGGAGATGCCGATCGCGCAGCTGCTCAATATGCTGCAACGCGACGAGCAACTCGCCACTGGCTGCCTGGTGCGCAATATCCATCAGGACATTGGTCGCACCGCCGAGCGCCGACACGACAACGATGGGCCCGCGCGCGTGTTTGCTGCGCACGATTTCGATGGCGCGTTCGATTGCCGGCGCATCCTGTACGCTGGTCCCCCCGAACTTGCAGACGATCATCTCCCGACGATCTCCCCAGCTTGCCCGTTCGCCACCAGGAGTTCGGCGTTCAGGATGGACCCGCCGGCGGCGCCGCGCACCACGTTGTGCGACATCGCCACCAAACGAAGATCAAACAGCGTATCGGCGCGTACGCGCCCGATGGTGACGGCCATGCCACGGCCGGCGCCGCCATCACGGCGCGGTTGCGGCCGGTCGGGTTCGTCTCGAACAATGAGCACCGGCGTCGGCGCGCTGGGCAGCCCGCGGACCGCGGCGTGTCCGGTCCACTCACGCAAAACGCGCGTCGCGTCCTCCGGACTGGGCGGCGTGTCAAAGGCGACGGACATGCAGACCGTGTGTCCATGCTCGACCGGTACGCGGTTGGCATGCGCACTCGTCACAATCGATGCGGGGGTAATTGCATCTGCGCCGAAGGTACCCAGGAGCTTGCCCAACTCGATTTCGATCTTCGGTTCTTCGTCACCGATGTAGGGAATCACGTTGCCGAGAATGTCGAGCGAGGCAACGCCAGGATAGCCCGCTCCGGAGACCGCTTGCATCGTGCTGATAAACACTTTGCGCACGCCAAATCGCGCATGCAGCGGCGCTAGCGCCATGGCGACGACCGTCACCGCGCAGTTCGCATTGGTAACAATGCCTCCTGTCCAACCGCGTGTTGTGCGTTGGTGACGGAGCAGTGCGAGATGATCGCCGTTCACTTCCGGAATGACCAGCGGCACATCAGGCGCCATGCGATAGTTCTTCGCATTGCTCAACACCACACGGCCCGACGCTGCGAACGCCGCTTCGACGTCGCCGGCGACCGAGGAATCCAGCGCCGAGAAAACAATCGGTGCGCGAACGACAGACGGATCGCACGGCGCCACGACCAAATTGCCGACGCGTTCCGGTAGTTGACCTTCCAGCCAGCGCGTCGCGTCCGCGTACCGCCGTCCTGCACTTCGCTCCGACGCCGCCACTTCGACCAGGTCAAACCAGGGATGTCCGTCAAGGAGGCGAACGAAGGCTTGCCCGACAGCGCCGGTTGCGCCAAGGACGGCGACGGGCCAACGCGATGCGGAAGTCGTCATGCGAGGAGAGCTCGAACGATGCACTCGTAGGCGTGCACCGACGCCTCAAGCTCGGTGATATCGATGTACTCGATGGGCGTGTGCGCGACCTGGATGGAGCCAGGGCCGAACAGGAGCGGCGTCCCCCATCGGTCAAGCAAGGGGATGTCGCTGGTGTAGGCGACCGGTGCCACGTCAAAGCCGTCAATCACGTGAAAGTGCTGCGCCGGAATGTGCGATCCCCACACCAATTCGACATCGTCGCCGGCCCACGCTTCGAACGCCGCGCGAACGGGGGCGATGTCGCCCACGAGCCGAATCATGATCTCTGCTTCGGCAAGCCCTGGTACGACATTTGCTTCGGTGCCGGCACGCAGCACCCCGATGTTGTACGTCGTCGCACCGAGCACCGGATCAGCAGGCAGCGCCACGGTGCGCAGCCGTGGTAATGCATCGAGGAGCGGCTCCAGGGCACTGCGTCCAAGATGCGCATAGGCGGAGTGGGCCTCGCGTCCTCGCACGCGCACGATCAGGCGCTGCGCCCCTTTCCCGCCTGAGGCAAGCTTGCTCTCCGTCGGCTCACCGTTGACCAACCATTTGCTGGTGGCCGGAAGACGGTTGGCGGCACGAGCTCCCGGTGATCCTTTTTCCTCGCCGACCACAAAGAGAAGGTCAACACGCTCTTCGCCTGCATCGGCCAAACGTTGCCCTGCGATCATCATCGCGGCGGCAATGCCCTTGGCGTCGCACGCACCGCGGCCATACAGGCGATCGCCATCAAGTCGCGGCGCGACGAACGGCGGTACGGTATCGAGATGCGTGGAGAGCGTGACGCCACCGCCGCGCCGCGCCGCCCAGATGTTGGAGCGATGCGCTTCAACCTCCTGCAGCGTGACGTTCCAGCCGCGCGAGATCAGCCACCGCGCGACAAAGTCGACGGCGTCGCGCTCGCGGCCCGTGGTCGACTCAAGCGCGAGCAATTCGGTGGCAAGGGCGACAACGTCGGACATGAGTAGATGGCGTGAAGGGTCGGCAATGTGGGGGTGCTCTGCGGTGCGGTGCGGTGCGGTGCGAAGCAAGACCGTGGGCGTACGACCGGCGGTCTGACTCCTCGCGACAGCCTGCGACTGCCGCGAACGGGAGCTAGCGCAGGAAGCGCGTGATGGTCTCGTTCAGCTGCACATCACTCAGATCATCATCCCAGCCGGGGCGCACGAGCGCGATGACGCGATCGGCGCCTGAGTTGCATTCGATCGCCACCACCATTCCCGCTTCTGCCTCGGCGGCCGCCTGCTGATCCGCAGGGATCGACGGCAGTTCGAGGCAGATCCACGAGACTCCTTTCGCATCTCGAACAGTTCGCATCATCTCCCTCTGGTGTAATACCCGGAGCGGGTCTCGAACCCGCACGACCTCGCGGTCAAGGGATTTTAAGTCCCTCGCGTCTACCATTTCGCCACCCGGGTCCGGAAATGCGATCGGGAGCGTGGCTCACGCTCCCGATCGCGACCTCCGCAGACGACCAGATAATCGCAACGAAGCGGGAAACGGGACTCGAACCCGCGACCCCAACCTTGGCAAGGTTGTGCTCTACCAACTGAGCTATTCCCGCAGAACCCTCGTGCATGAGGCGCTTCCCCTCGCAGATACAATAACCCGCGAACCGACGACGGGACAAGCGAGGCCCGCGCCGTCGCGGGGCTGACGGGGGCTACCCTCGCACGCCGAGCGCGTGGGCCGCATACCACACGGTGTGGGCGAGGAGACCGGCGAGCGCCGCGTCCCCACCATTTTGTGTGCCCTTCCCGTTCGCATCCACAAATTCCGAGGCCAGCCCATTGTCGAGTGGCGATCGGCGGAGCCACGCCAGCACGTCGTTGGCGTCCGGGCCGAGCAATCGCGCCAATTGTGGAGCGAGCGCTGTCGTCTCGCCAACGACTGCGCGTGCGGACCTTCGGTACAGCGAATCCTCACGGTCAATAGCCTCGAACAGCGGAAGCCACATCAGCGACCCGACAGGATCATCCTCAAGCGCCGCGCCCCCTGCTAAGTCGATGGAGGTTGCGAGCCGCGCTTTGCCGCCACGGTCGACCGCGAAGTGGCGGAGCAGCGCCGCCCGTACCGCCGCCGGATCCTGCATTTCGCTCGCCGCTTCTTCATCAAGTGTGCGGCGCAACACATCGAGCGCCATCGCGACGGCCGCATTTCCGTGCAAGGTATACGGGTGCGGTGCGGGAACGCCTGATGGCATCACCTCTGTCGAATACAGCGGAATGCGCTCATCGCGTCGTGCGGCGATATCATCGGCGACGACATAGAGCGTGTCGGCGACCACGGGTTCTTCGACAATCTGATCGTCGTTGGTCTCGCGAATATATCGATCGGCTGCAATCGCGTACGCGGCCGGACCTTCAATCGCGAACCCGGGCTGGAAGAGCGTGCCGTCGAAGTAGTGTACGCCTTGCCCTGGTGCATACCCGTGCAGTTCGCACATGCGCACCAGCAACTCCCGGGCTAGACCGGCATCGGCCAACTGCACCGCCGGCAGCGTCCAGAGGAGTGCCTCGTAGTCGCGTACGGTCACGCCGGCGGCGTGCCACGGGACACGTGAGCGCATCAGGTAGTAGTGCGCGTCGTCCAACGCGCGACCGACGCCGTAGAAGTATGCGAACAGCAGGTTCCGGTTGACGAGGCGATCAATCCCCTCGTTTCCCGTTGCCTGCTCCATGCTGACCAGTGCTTCGCGTGTGGCGGTCAGAAGCGCACGCCACCCACGACGACGCATGACTTGCACAGTGGCGTGCGCGCCATCCCGCTCCGGACCGACCGCCAGATACAGGGCACACTGCTGAGTACCGCCTGCTGGCACACGCAGGTCGCGTCGAACCGCGAACGGCCGCGGCTCACGCGACGAGTTGTCGGGCGCCTCGAGCCGCGCAGGCCCGTCAGCGCCGATGGCCAGGGCCGCCAAGCCAGGGATCGCCGTCCCTTCGAGCAGGATGACTGCGTCGGTACCGATGCTGACACGATGCGCATCGTCGAAGGGGCGCGCGGACCGCACGCGTTGCTGTCGGTGACCCAGGACACCTTCGAATGCGACCTCGACGGACACCTCGGTGTCGCCGCGATTCTCGACCCCGAGCGTGTAGACCGCGCCGGCCATATCGGCATCGCGCCCATACGGCGCGAACACGGTGCCACGAATGAGCAGTCGGCCGATGGTACACGTAAACGTGGGGAGCCAGCCAACCGCGCGCTCCCAGGCAATGCCTTCGGCCGCCAATGCGTGCACGACGCCATCAACGCGAACCACCGGTACTAATAACGGCGCGCTCGTGCCCTCAAGAAACGTGTCGCTGCCGGCGAATTCGATTGCCGCACGCGCGCCGCGATGCAACACGCCAAGGGCATGGATCGCCCCATCAGTGGGATTGATGCAGGGCAGGGACAGCCAGTGATTGCCTGTGAGCTGCCACGGTATGGATGGTATTTGCACGATGGACCGAACGAGGGAGAAGGCAAGTAGGTATAATCTATGCTGACCGGTTCACTTCGACGCCCTCTCGCCACCATGCCGTTACTTCGTCTCCCCGCACGTCCGTTGGACCGTTCCCGTGCAGGGGCTGCACCGCGACAATTGCTCAGGCGACTGGTCTCGTGTCTTCCGCTCACCTTGGGGTTCACCTTGGTGTTCACGACCCGCAGCGGCGCGCAAGCGGTCGCGGGAAGCGGCGCTGATGCACGACAGTTGCCGAAGGGGGCATTCCGCACCGGTATCGGCGGCCACTGGGACGGCTTCTCGCGCGTGTCGAGCGAAAGTGGGTCCCGCCCCTTGCTTGGCAGCCTGTCCACCACATCACTGGGTGTTCGCGCTCTGCCGCAACTCGCCGGGGCCGAGGCCGCCATTCGCGAACTGAGTGGAACGCGCGGTTTTTCGCTGTCGCTCGGCCCCCTTGAGGCTGACGGAGACGCCCGGTACACCATTACCCCGTTCACGTTTGACTATGGGGTGTCGCGCCGAGTGTCGATCGGTCTGGTGGTGCCGTACGTGGAGTCGCGCAACAATGCGTTGCTGATTCTGAATCGGGACGGTACGGGTGCGACCGTCGGGCAAAATCCCGCGCGATCCACATCGCTTGGCGCAACGGTGCGGGCGAGCAACGCCGCACTGCTTCGGCAGCTGTCGCAGGCGCGCGCCTCGTTGAGCGCAGAGGTGGCCCGCTGTGCCAGCGCCGCCGCGGCAAACTGCGATGCCGTTCGAGCGAACCCATCGGCCGTGCAGCAGTTGCTCGACAATGCGCGAGTGACCCAGAGCGCGCTCGCCCTCGTGTATGGTGATAGCGTGCGGGGAGGGTCACCGCTCGTTCCTCTCGCAGGATCGGAAACGCAAACGGCAATCAACGCGCGCATCACTGCACTGAGAACGGGCTTTACGGGATTTGGCGTGACGACGATCGATCCGACGTCTCTGCCAAGCGCCGCAACGATTGTCAACGGACCGGGAGCCGTGCCTCGGATCGCTCGCGATAGTGCGTACGGGCTTGACTACGACGTGCTGGGGGGCACGCGACGCGCCGGAATCGGTGACGTGGACCTGTCCATATCGTACCAGGTGCTCAACACGATTGGCGATCGACCCGCGCAGTGGCTGGCTGCGCGGAATGTGGGGATCCGGAGCCAGCTAACGGTCGGATGGCGATTTGGGACCGCCGGCGCGGACCGTACCAACACCGCCTTTGACGTCCCGATCGGTGATGGTGCAAATGCCCTGTTGGTACGCACGACCACGGACCTGATACTGAACAGGCGATTCTGGATGAGCGGCACGCTGCGTGTCGTGCAGCCGTTTGCCGATCAGGCGGTGCTTCGGCGTCCGCTGTTCGTAGATTCGTTGTTGTTCACACCCTCGACCATCGGGGTGGCCACACGCACGCTTGGTCGGCAGCTACATCTGGAGTTGGCACCGCGCGTCGGATTCGGTCAATTCTTTGGCCTCTCCGCCGGCTATCAGCTCCAGCGTGTGGCCGCCAGTCGTTTTGCCTTCGGCGCTCGCGACTCCCTCGCTGCGACCGCCCTCACTATCGGTGCTCGCACGACGCAAGCCGTCGTCGTGGGGGCCACGTTCTCGACGTTGTCTGCGTACACGCGAGGACGCGCTCGCTGGCCAATCGAAGCGACGTATTCGCACACGGCACCGGTGACGGCGAGTGGCGATCGGGCACCTGTGCTGACCTCGGACCGTCTTGAGTTGCGGGTCTACACGGGCTTTCCACGTCGCTGACGGGCGCGCGGTGCGTCGGTCGCCGCGAACACGGGCTCCTCTGCCCCACGTAACAGCAGCTCGCGGGCGTGGGCGCGACTCACTTCGCGATCGGCGTCGCCGCCGAGCATTCTCGCAATTTCCACGACGCGATCGTCGTCCACCACCACTGCGGTGTCGGCGGTCGTGACAGTCCCAATCGTCCCCTTGCGCACCATGACGTGGTGATGGGCGCGCGCGGCAATTTGCGCGAGGTGCGACACCGCAAGGACCTGGTGATGTCCTGCGACACGTCGCATCAGCGCGCCAACTTGCCACGCGACAGCACCGCCGATGCCAGCGTCCACTTCGTCAAACACCAGCGTCGGCACCTGTTGCAGGCGCGCCAAAACCGTACTGAGCGCGAGCAGCAGTCGCGCGAGCTCGCCACCGGAAGCAATGCGGGACAAGGCGCGCGGCTCGCCCCCGCCATTGAGCGCCGCGAGAAACTCCACCGACTCCGCGCCATACGCACCGACCTCTCCCAGCGTCGTCAGTTCTACGGAGAACGTCCCGTGGGGCATCCCGAGTTCGGGCAACAGCGCCGTGACGGCGGCGGCGAGTTGCTGCGCGCCCGATGCGCGGCACCGCGAGAGCTCGGCGGCCGCCTCGACCAGGGCAACATCAGCGAGCGTGCGTGCGTCGACGATCGCGCGAAGGTCGCTCGCGCCTCCATCAACAAGATCCAGCTCTGCGCCCGCCTCGCGGCCGACGTCCCGCACCTGCGTGAGGCTCGGCCCGTACTTTCTTTGCAGCGCAAGAAGCAGATCGCGTCGCGCTTCCAGTTTCCGCAGTCGATCGGGATCGACATCAATGCGTTCCGCGTAGCTATCGAGCTCACGCGAGAGTTCGTCGAGCGCATAGACGGCGCCGTCGAACGCCACATTCCAACGCGCCGTCTCCTCATCAATGCGCGACAGCGCGTTCAGGGTGCGTCGCACGAGACCCAATTGCGACAGCGTGGCGCTGTCGTCACCCGAGAGGATGACCGCCGCCTGAGAGGCGAGCGCTCGCAATGCACTGGCGTGGCTCAGGCGGCGAATCTCGTGCTCGAGCGAAAGTTCTTCACCGTCCGAGGGGTTGGCCTCTTGAATCTCGCGAACCACGAAGCGCAGATAGTCAGCCCGCCGTTCGGCATCGCGCCGACGTGCCTCGAGGTCACGTTCCCGTGCGCGCAGCTCGGCTCTCTGCGCATGCGCCCGTGCGACCTGTTGGCGTGCATGGGTTGCGCCGACGAAGTCGTCGAGGAGGTCGCGTTGATGATCACCGTCCAACAGCTGACGCGAGTCGTGTTGCCCGTGCACACTCACCAACAACGCCCCGATCTCGGCCAGGACGGCCGCCGTCACGGGCGACCCGTTGATCCAGGCGCGAGATCTGCCGTTGGCGCCGATCTCGCGTTTGAGCATGAGCAGTTCGTCGTCCGCGTCGATACCGCGAGCCTCGAGCGCCTCACGAACTGCGTGCGCCGCGCCGAGTTCAAAGACGCCCTCGACCATGGCCTTTTCGCTCCCCGCACGCACACGGTCTGCCGCCGCGCGTTCCCCCAGGAGCATGCCGAGCGCACCAACGATCAGCGACTTCCCAGCACCGGTTTCACCGGTGAGCACATTCAGGCCGCCGGTCAATTGCAGCGTGACGGTGTCGATGACCGCAACGTTTCGAAGGCGTAGTTCGATCAGCATCCGCGACTTGGCCCCGCGTGAAGGTCAGCTCGTCTCGCCGTCTCGTTCACTGAGTCCACCCCAGCCGAGCTTGCGGCGCATCCGACTGAAGAATGTCGTTCCGGGAAATCGCACGATATGCACTGGATTCGGTGCGCGACGCACGACGAGCGATTCACCACCGGTGAACGTAGCGCCGACCTGGCCGTCGATCGTTACCAAAAGTTCTGCCGGGCCATCTTCAGCACGCACCATGATCTCGGCCTGAGGTGCCAAGACGAGCGCTCGCATCGCCAGCGTGTGGGGCGATACCGGCGTGAGGACAATGCTTTCGAACGTGGGCACCACGATCGGACCACCAGCCGAGAGCGAGTATCCCGTGGAGCCTGTGGGCGTCGACAGAATGAGACCGTCTGCCGAATAGGTGCCGATCAACTCGCCATCGACATGCACGAAGAACTTTACAACGCGTGCGAATCCGCCTTTGTGCAGGACCACATCATTGAGTGACAGCCAACGGCATCGTTCGAGCCCGTCGCGATCCAGCGCGCAGGACTCAAGCGCCATCCGTCCTTCCGACGTGAAGTCGCCAGCGGCAAAGCGTTGCACGCCGATCTCTAGCTCCTCGGCACTGCAGCTTGTGAGGAACCCCAGCCGTCCGAGGTTGATACCAAGGATGGGTACCGATCGCCCATTCAGGAATCGTGCCCCGCGCAGCAGCGTGCCGTCGCCACCGAGGGTGAAGAGGGCGTCCACGTGCTGAGGATCGAGCAGACGCTCACCACCGTCCGCGATATCCCAGAGATCCTCCTCAAACGCGAGAGTCAGTCCCAATGCTGACGAACGCTCAAGCAGGGTGCGAAGTATGTCGGGAAGACCGACATACCCCCGGTGCCCAATGACACCGACACGCATTAGCCTGCCATCGCTTCAGACTCGTGCATAGCCCGCACGCGATCGGCAATGCCCGGTGCGTCCAGTCCAAGTTCTGCGAGTTGCTTGGCGCGAGACGCGGAGTAAATGATGCGGTCGGGGACGCCGTGGGTCCTGATGCGAACGTTCGGAGCGAGTCGTTGCACGATGGCGGCCATGTACGCGCCAAACCCGTTGACGACCGAACCCTCCTCTACCGTGAGCACATGCGAATGGTCGGCGAGGACCGCATTCAAGGTCACCTCGTCAAAGGGCTTCAGATACCGACAATTCACGACGGTGATGTCCAGTCCTTCGGCCGCGAGGATCTCTGCCGCCGCTAACGCCGTTTCGACCATCGTGCCCACCGCGAGGACCGCGAACTCGCGTCCGCGGCGCACGACATCCCATGTGCCGTAAGGGGTCGCGGGAATCTTTGACATGTCGGGCGGCGAATCCGGTGACGCATCGCGGGGATAGCGGAGACTGAACGGGCCCTCGGTGTGTTCCACAGCGGCTCGGAGCAACCCCAACATCTCTGTCCCGTTGCGCGGAGCGGTGACGGTCATTCCTGGAACCGCCAACATGTAGGGAATATCGTACAACCCCATATGCGTTTCGCCGTCCTCCCCAACGAGCCCCGCGCGATCCATTGCGAAGATCACCGGAAGGTGCTGAATGGCGGCATCGTGAATAATGTTGTCGTAGCCACGCTGCAGAAATGTCGAGTAGATCGTGACCACGGGCCGTAACCCACGCGTTGCCATTCCTGCCGCGAAGGTCACGCCATGTCCTTCGGCGATGCCGACGTCAAAGAAGCGCTCGGGAAACGCCTTTGCGAACGCGCCCGTCCCCGTCCCGCTTGGCATCGCCGCCGTGATGACGACCACGTCCTTGCGCTCGGCCCCCAACTCAACAAGCCCTTTCCCATAGACGGCGGTCCAGGCCGCATTCGCGGTGCTGGCTTTGAGCTGCTTGCCGGTTGCCGGATCGTGCCCCGGCGGGAGCGCGTGCCACTTCTCGCCATGCTCACCAGCTGGAAACCCCCTGCCCTTCTGCGTGATCACATGGACCAAGCGCGGCGTATTCATGCCCCGAACGGCGGCAAAGGTCTCAAGTAAGGCGTCGATATCATGCCCGTCGATCGGACCGAAATACCGAAACCCAAGTTCCTCGAACAACACACCCGGCGTGAGGAAGGACTTCACGCTTTCTTCCCACTTTCTGACCAACGTACTCATTCCGGTAAACGGCGCCGGAGCGTTGTCCACCAGATCGCCGATACGCGAGCGAAGCCGGTTGTAGAGCGGATTGCGCTGAATGCTCGTGAGATACTTGTGCATCGCGCCGACGTTCGGCGCGATCGACATTTCATTGTCGTTGAGCACGACGATGATATCCCGATCGGAGTGACCCGCGTTGTTCAATCCTTCATACGCCAACCCGGACCCCATCGACCCGTCGCCGATCACTGCGGCGACTTTGAACTGCTCGCCGAGTACGTCGCGACCGGCGGCGATGCCGAGCGCGGCGGAGATCGCGGTGGCGGCGTGGCCAGCGCCGAACGTGTCGTATTCGCTTTCGCTGCGCTTGAGAAACCCCGACAGCCCGCTCTCCTGCCGCAGGGTTTCCATCTGGTTGTTTCGGCCGGTGAGCAGTTTGTGCGGATAGCCTTGGTGACCGACGTCCCACACGAGCTGATCACGCGGCGTGTCGAAGACCGTGTGCAGCGCGATCGTGAGCTCGACCACGCCAAGTCCCGCGCCGATATGCCCACCGGTGCGCGAACACACGTCGATTAAACGCTCACGGACATCCTGCGCCAAGAGTCGCAGGTCGTCGCGCGAAAGCGTTTTGAGATCGGCCGGTGAGTGAATTCCTTCGAGGATCGACATAGGCAACTCGTGTGGGATGACGCAGCACTGACGCGTCGGGGTGGTGCGGCGCTTACGAGCGCCGTTCGACGATAAAGCGTGCGAGCTGCTCGAGCGTGGGGGTGAGAAGATGCTCTTCCTCCAGCACAGAACAACCATGCTCAACTAACGCGACGGCCTTCGCAATGGCTCCCTCCACACCCAGCAAGGCGGGATAGGTGCTCTTGTGGAGGTCCACATCTCGACCGGCGGTCTTGCCCAACTCGTCCGTAGTGGCAGTAACGTCCAGGACATCATCGGCAATCTGAAAGGCCAGGCCAATGGCCGCCCCATAGTTCGCCAGTGCGTGGCGCTGACGGATACTGGCGCGCGCGGCGCGCGCACCGAGGGTCACTGATGCCGCAATGAGCGCGCCGGTCTTGAGCCGGTGGACGTGCTCGAGCGCGTCCACCGTAACGTGCAAGCCTTCGGCCTCTAAATCCAGCAGCTGGCCTCCTATCATGCCCCCGCCGCCAGAGGCCTCCATCAATTCGCGCACGATGTCGGCTGCGATTTCATCCGGCAATCCAAGATCGCGCGCGGCGTGCCACGCGCTGCGCGCCGCCAACGGGACCATGGCCAATCCAGCCGCTGTCGCGACCGGCACGCCGTACACACGGTGGACGGTCGGACGTCCGCGCCGAACGTCATCGTCATCCATGCAAGGTAAGTCGTCGTGTACCAACGAGTAAGCATGAACGACCTCAACCGATGCGGCAAGTGCGCTGACGTCGGCACTGCCTCCGCAGGCCCGATAGGCCTCGAGCAGCAAAATTGCCCGCAAACGCTTGCCTTCCCCAAGAAGCGAGTAGCGAATGGCCTCGGCCGTTAATGGCGCCAACGTGCCGAGCCAGCGAGCGCAGAAGACGCCAAGCGCCAGCTGCACCGCGTGCCGGTCTGTTGTAAAACTGCTCACCTGAGGGGCTGCTCCGGTTACCGATGTCACGAAATCACCCTCCGAACTCGGTCACGGCAAAGGAGCCGTCGGCCGCCTCAACCAACTGTTGGACGCGCGCGTCGACCAGTTGCAGCGCTTGGCCGGCCGATCGCAAATGACCAATTCCTTCCTCAAACAGGGCGAGTGCCTGATCGAGCGAGAGATCGTTCCGCTCCAAATCCTTTACGATCTCTTCAAGCCGCAGCAGTGAAATTTCGAAGGTCATGGCGTATGTGGCGAGGAGGTCTCAGCAATCCCGTCGGGCAACGAGCGGCTTACTCCCGCGATCGCCGTCACGATGCCATCGCGTAGCCAGAGCTCAAATGCGTTTCCCGGGGCAAACTGACCGATTCTGCTCAAAGTAGCGCCCTCTGGCGCACGCGCCACCGCAAAGCCCCGTCCGAGCGTGGCGAGCGGGGACAGCGCATGCAACTGGCCGCCCACCACGTCGAGGCGGGCGCGCCGTCGCTCAACCAGTCGCGCCGCCAGCAGCGACATCCGCCTCTGCACCTGCCCGAGCGAAGAAATGGCCCGATCTTCACGTCGTTTAGCCGCTGACGCCAATCGCGTCCCCAAGCTGCTCACGCGCGCTCGCAGTTCACGCAGCGAGGGTACCGCCATCTCCGCCGCGGCGGACGGCGTCGCCGCCCGCGCGTCGGCGACCAAGTCGCAAATCGTGACATCCACCTCGTGTCCGACGGCCGAAATCGTTGGGATTGTGCACGCCGCAAGCGCGCGTGCCACGCGTTCGTCGTTGAACGCCCAGAGGTCTTCGCGAGCGCCACCACCACGCCCAATAATCAGCAGGTCCGCGTGGCCCCATCGATCCACGCGCTCGATTGCCGCCACCAGTGATTCCGGGGCGCCATCACCCTGCACTTTGGCGGCAACGAGGACGATTTCAACGGCTGGATTCCGACTCCGGGCCACGGTGACCACATCGTGGAGGGCGGCGCCGTCGGCACTCGTTACTACAGCGAGCCGCCGCGGAAACGCAGGCAGCGCTCGCTTCCGCGCGGGATCAAGCAATCCGTCCTTCTCCAGGCGCAGCCGCGTGCGTTCCAGCGCTTTGCGCCAGAGTCCGTCACCCTCGGCCTCAATCGCACGCACCGAAAACTGCAAGTCTCCACGAATCGGCCACACCGTCATTTGGCCGAGCGCCACCACCTGCATGCCGTCGTCAGGCATGGCGGGGATTCGACGCTGCTGCGTGCTCCATACCACGCAACGGATCTGCGCCTCCGCGTCACGGAGCGCGAAATACCAATGACCGTTCCGATGAGCCTTGAAGTCCGTGATCTCCCCGCGCACCCAAAGCGGCGGGAACGCCCCCTCGACAAGATCCTTCGCGGCCGACGTCAGCGTGTGCACGGTAATGGCGCTCTCGGCGTCGCTGCCGGGCGTGCTGAATTCCGCCGCCGGTGGCGGGCCATACGAATTGGTGCGCCGCGAAGGACTCACGCGCTCAGGCTCGTGCGCGATCACGCGCGCGCTCAGTAGCCCGCACGGTGTTGCGGAGCAGCATCGCAATGGTCATCGGACCGACTCCACCGGGGACCGGCGTGATGCGCGACGCCACACTGACCGCACTTTCGAAGTGCACGTCGCCCACCAACCGCTTGCCGCTGGCACGCGATGGATCGATCACATGATTCATGCCGACATCGATGACAACAGCGCCGGGCTTGATCATGTCGCCCGTGATCATTTCTGCACGCCCCGCCGCAACCACGAGAATATCTGCGCGGCGCGTGTGCGACGCCAAGTCGCGGCTCCGACTATGGCACACCGTCACGGTCGCATCGCCACCGACTCGGCTCTGCACGAGTAGCGCGGCCATTGGTTTCCCAACAATGTTGCTCCGGCCGACGATGACCGCCTCTGCGCCACGCGTTTCGACGCCAGAGCGCACCAGCAACTCGATGACGCCCGCTGGCGTACACGATACGAAGCCGTCGGTGTGCCCGATCAACAGCTTGCCGACGTTCAGTGGATGAAACCCGTCGACATCCTTCTCCGGAAGGATGTGTCGAATCACCATGTCCGGATCGATATGCGCCGGCAGCGGCATCTGCACGAGAATCGCGTGCACCTCGGCATCCGCGTTGAGCCGCTCAACGATTGCCAGGAGCTCCGCCTGCGTGGTACTGGCCGCGAGCCGCAGCGTTGTGCCGTTCATGCCGGCAGCCATCGACGCCTTCTCTTTGGCGCCCACGTAGGTCGCGCTGGCGGCATCGTCGCCGACGAGCACGACGGTGAGCCCCGGCACGATGCGCTGTGCGCGCAGCTCCGACACCGCGCGAGCCACATCGTCGCGAATGTCGGTGGCGATCGCCTTTCCGTCGATCAGCTCAGCGCGCAAAGTCCACCGCGCGGCTCTCTCGAATCACCACCACCTTGATCTGCCCCGGATACTGCAACTCTGACTCGATACGCCGAGCGATCTCCTCGGAGAGTGCGGTCATGCGCGCGTCGTCGACCTGTTCCGGTGTCACGACCACTCGGACTTCACGGCCTGCCTGAATGGCGAACACGCGTTCCACGCCGCGGTAACTGCTGGCAATCTTCTCAAGGCCCTCGAGACGTTTGACGTAGGTCTCGAACGCCTCGCGCCGAGCGCCAGGTCGCGATCCAGAGATGGAGTCACCAGCCTGCACGAGCACCGAGACCTCACTCTCGTGCGGCACGTCGTCGTGATGGGCAGCGATGCAATTCACCACTAAGGGATTCTCACCGTACTTGGTGGCGACTTCGACGCCGAGCTGCACGTGCGTGCCCTCGTGCTCATGCGTCAGCACCTTGCCCACGTCGTGCAGCAATGCACCGCGCTTGGCGAGCGCGACGTCGAGACCGAGTTCGGCGGCCATCATCCCCGCCAGCCACGCCACTTCTTTGGAATGCGAGAGGATGTTTTGTCCGTAGCTTGTGCGCCAGCGCATCCGACCGATGAGCTTGATCAGTTCGGGGTGCAAGCCTGACACCCCAACTTCATAGGCCGCTTGTTCGCCGGTTTCGATAATTGCCACTTCCACTTCCTTCCGCGCTTTGGCAACCACTTCCTCGATCCGGCCCGGATGGATGCGTCCGTCGCTTACCAACTTCTCCAGGGCCAGACGAGCCGTCTCTCGGCGGACGGGATCGAAACACGATACCACGACCGTATCCGGCGTGTCGTCGATGATAACGTCCACGCCGGTGGCGAGTTCAAAAGCGCGAATGTTCCGACCCTCGCGTCCGATGATACGACCTTTCATCTCGTCGCTAGGCAGCGAGACGGAAGACACCGTGGTTTCGGCGGTTGTTTCTGCGGCCACCCGTTGCACGGCCAGGGCAACGATCTTCTTCGCCTCGCGGTCCGCATTGCGCCGAGACGTTTCGCGAATTTCGCGCAGCCGGTTCCCGGCGTCAGCCATCGCGGCGTCTTCCATCCGGCGCATCAACTCGGTCTTCGCCTGCTCGGCAGTGAGCCCGGCGATTTGCTCCAACCGTCGTCGCTCTTCGTCGATATGGCGCTCAACCTCCTTTTCGCGTTCCAGGAGGCGAGCATCACGACGCGCGACGTCACCGATCCGCTGTTGGATGTCGGTCTCCCGACCCTCGAGCGCTTCGCGCGCGCGATCCATTTGCGTTTCGCGATCCAGCACACGTTTTTCGTCGCGTTCCACGTCAACCCGTCGATCGCGCATTTCTTTCTCAAGGGATTCTCGCAGCTGAAGAATCTCCTCTTTCCCCTCGACAATCGCACTCTTCCGCGCCGTCTCGGCTTCGCGCCTGGCGTCGTCGAGTATCCGGCTGGCCGTTTCTTCGGCCGTCGCTTTCGCGCGCCGTTGATCGCTGACCTCACGATTTCGGCCGTCTTGTCGCCCAAAGAAAAACATCGCGACAGCCGAGATCAGCCCCAGGGCGCCAACAAGCGCCGCTACGGGAAAATCTCCCATGAGATCTATGCTCCACCGCGGCAGGGCGCGGATTCAGTGTTCGTTGCATCACAGGGCATGCTGAAAGCCACGAAACCGGCCCCAGAAGGCCGTTGCCGCGGTCCAGCGCTCAATGCGCTATGCATCGGGAACGTACGGAGAAGCCCAGCACCACGCAACCTGCGGCGAAGCACCGACGCGCTGACGCGCCGAGCGTGGGATGGGCCGCGAATCAGCCGCCGGCCAGCTGATCAAGCCGGCGAACCATCTTCTCCTCGTTTGGCGGGTGGGAGCAGCGGCCGAATGTCCGACGCCAACTGGCGCAGGTCTGCGGAAATCGCATCGGCAGCAGCGCGTTCACGAAAGAGTTCGTCGGTAATCTGGAGGGCCGCGAGGATCGCCGCCTTGTGGGTCTCGATGGTCGTCCCGCTGGCCATGATCGCCCGAATCGTCCGGTCCACGTGAGCGGCAACTGCCTCGGTATGCGTGGCGGACGCTTCCGTCCGAAGGGTGTACTCGTCACCGATAATGCGGACGCGAATCACGGATTTATTGTCCATCATCATCGCTCGACCTCCTGCGCCAGCTGCTGGCGCAGAAAGCGGACCCGGTCACTCAGTTGCGAGGTGCGCTCCTTCGCCTCCGCAAGCCGAGCCCGCAAAAGCGCGTTCTCCTCGGCGAATGGGCTCGGACGGGACTCAGAGACGCCGTCGGCCTGCGCTCGTGAGGCTTCTTCGGCCACGGCCAAGCGCTTTTCATACGCTGTCACCTGCTCGAGGGAACGTGCCGCCTGCGCCGCACTCTCCAACGTAGACGCCTGGGCGCTGGCGTGCGCCGCTACTGCCGTGTCACGCTTCTCGAGCGCCTCGCGCGACGTCTGCTCAAGCTCCTTGACGCGCGTCTCGGCTGCCAAGGCGCGGCGGCGGTAGCCGGCGAGTTGGTCGGTCAGGTTTCTGACGAGGGCATCAAGCTCGCGGAACGCGACGACTTCAGGACGCACGTGGACGGATCCCCAGGTCCTTCTCGAGGGTTTCGAGCAGCCGGGCGCGGCGCCCGTCAATTTCTTTCTCCTTGAGCGTGCGCTCGGGGTGACGAAACGTCAACCGCCACGCCAAACTCCGACTGCCGGCTTCGACGCTTCCTCCCCGAAATTCGTCGAACAGTGTGATCCGCTCGAGCAACTCACCGCCCGCGGAACGCAGCGCGGACTCGACCGTCGCCGCGAGCATCGCATCCGGTACGATGAGGGCCAGGTCAAACTCGGCCGCGGGAGTTCCCGGGAGCGACCGCGCTCGGACATCGGCTGACGCTGCGCGCACCCGCGCGTCAGGTACGCCGTGAGTGTGCTGTCCGGGCGGAGCAACGTCTGCTGAAGACAGCACGTCGATGAAGAGCTCGATTCCGAACGCCTCGCTCGCCCACACCGGCGTATTGAGCGCCACTCGCTCAATACGCCCAACGAGTCCGTGGCCTTCCACATGCAGCATCCACAGGCAGTCGCCGTCACCGGGAAGAAATCCGATCTCCGCTCCGGGAAACACTGCCGCCGCCATGTCTTCGCCGATGGCTTTTGCATCCCAGCGGTCGAACGCTGGTGGCTGCGGTTCGCTGAAATGCGGCGGACGGCGCAGCCCCATCACGAGCGCGCCGACGCGCACTTCCTCGCGCGGTAATCGCCCGGTCGCGGCCAAGAACACGCTGCCAACTTCGAATAGCCGGATGTTGCCCTGCATGCGAGACAAATTGTATTCCGCGCGACGCGCTAACGTATCCAGCAGCGATGCGCGCAGGTACGGCTCATCGTCAGCGAGCGGATTGCGGACGCGAGGCGTGTGCGCGTCGCCCACCGAGGTAAATGGCATCGGACGGACTTCCGACAGGCCGAGTCCGACGAGCGCATCGCGCACGCGTCGCCCGGCTAAAAACGCCGGATGGTCTGACGTTCGCCCCGGACGGAACGGACGGAGCTCATCGGGTAATGCATCAAAACCGACGAGGCGCGCCACCTCTTCGATCAGATCGACCTCACGAAGCAGGTCGTGCCGCCAAGACGGTGGCGTTACCATCAACGCGTCGCCCGTCGCACTGACGATGCAGCCAAGCGATGACAGTCGTCGATCGATTTCGTCGGCATCGACGACCGCGCCCAGCAGCCGATGCAGGCGCGCGACGCGCAGGGGAATGGGCGCTCGCGACGGCCCTGCGGCGCCAACTGTCAAGCAGGGGCCAACGGTGCCACCAGCAACCTGCGCGATCAGCGCCGCGCCGATGCGAGCCACGTCCTGCAACGCCTCCGTGTCGATGCCACGTTCGAACCGATAGCTCGCGTCCGTCGACAAGCCGACGGCCCGACGCACGCGTCGTACGAACCGAGGCTCGAACGAGGCGACCTCCAGCAATACGTCTGTCGTGGTGTCGCTGACTTCAGAATTGCGTCCGCCCATGACGCCCGCGATGGCGACCGGCTTCTCGGCATCACAGATCACGGTCGTCCCGGTCGGCAATGCGCGTTCCACGCCGTCCAGCGTGATGAGCGATTCGCCCTCGCGCGTCGGGCGCACGACGATGGTGCTCTGCGCCAGCGTGCCCAGATCAAACGCATGCACCGGTTGACCCAGCCCGTGCAATACGTAGTTGGTGGCGTCCACCACGTTGTTGATGCTGCGTTGTTCAATGCTCTCCAGTCGTTGCACCAGCCACGGCGGACTTGGTCCGACCTGCACGCCACGGATGATGATCGCGACATACCGCGGACAGCTCACGCGGTCGTCGAGTTGCACCGTGACGCCGCCGAGCGTGAGGACGTCGTCCCCCTGCGCGCGCTCCCCCATCGACGGTGCTGCGGCAACATCATCACGCGGCACGAGCGTGTACGGTACGCCCGTGATGGCGGAGAGCTCGCGCGCCACGCCGCGATGCGAGAGAAGATCGGGGCGATTTGGCAAGACATCGAGGTCGAGACGCGCATCCGCGACGGTCAGCACCTCCAACAACGGCGTGCCGGGACCGGCGGCGGTGTCGAGGGTCATGATGCCATCGTGCTCCTGGCCAAGTCCCAGCTCACGAGGCGAACAGAGCATGCCATTCGACGTCTCACCGCGGATCTTTCGTTTCTCGATTTTGAGCCCGCCGGGCATGACGGTCCCTGTCCGCGCGAACGGGTATTTGCGGCCAGCCACGACGTTGGGCGCGCCGCAGACCACGTCCAGCAGGCTCCCGCCGCCATCGTCGACCTTGGTCACCCAGAGATGATCCGAATTGGGATGACGTGCCGCTTCCACGACCTGCGCGACGACGAACGCCGACAGGTCGGCGCCGAGTCGCTCAAGGCCATCGAGCGTAACACAGTGACGACTTAGCGCCTCGCCAACCGCCTCTGCGCTGAGGGTGTGCGGCACAAACTGCTTCAGCCACTCATGTGATACGATCATCGCGCGAACTGCTCCAGGAATCGGACATCGGAATCGTACAGGACGCGGATGTCGTGAATGTCGTAGCGCGACATGGCCATGCGCGCCGGTCCCATCCCGAAAGCCCATCCGGTGAATTTCTCGCTATCAAGCCCTGCGGCCTCGAGCACGTTGGGATGCACCATTCCGCAGCCGAGAATCTCCACCCAGCGAAGGCCCTTTCCGTCATTGAGGTCGACTTCGACATCCATCTGGGCGCCCGGTTCGACGAACGGAAAATACGACGGTCCAAAGCGCACGCGTCGCGATGCGCCGTAGAAGCGTCGCGCGAACTCGGACAGCGTGGCCTTGAGATCCACGAAGGAGATGCCTTCATCGACGGCAAGGCCTTCGAGTTGCATGAAGGCGGGCGCGTGCGTGGCGTCGAAAAAATCTCGCCGATAGACCTGTCCCGGCGCTAACACGCGCACGGGTGGTGCATACGTTTGCAGGGTACGCACCTGGACCGGCGAGGTGTGCGTCCGAAGCAGGGTATCCTCCCCGAGATAGAGCGTATCATGAAGCTCCATCGCCGGATGGTCCGGTGGAAAGTTCAGCGCGCCAAAATTGTAGCGCTCCGTCTCCGCCTCGGGCCCGAGTGCGATCGTAAACCCCAGCTCGCGGAAGATGTCACAGATCTCGTCGATGACGAGCGTGACTGGGTGCAACGTGCCGTGCCAGCGACGCCTTGCCGGCATGCTATGGTCGAACGCGGCACGATGCACGGCGCTGATTTGCGTTGCGGCAAAGGCCTCGATAGCAGCCTGAATGTCGCGTTTCAGGTCATTGAACGCCTTGCCAGCGCCGGCCTTGTCGACGGGGTTCGGCATGCGCGGGATCTCACGCTGCAGCGCAGCGAGGCGCTCATCCTTCACAGCGTTCACTCGTCCCTTTACGCTGTCGAGGCGCTCACCGGAATCGGCGCGCTCGAGCGCATTGACCACGTCGGCTTTGAGCTGTTCAAGCAGCTCGGTGTACTCGGAGAGTTGCACGAGAATGACGAAAGTGAGCGGGTGATGCACGAAAGGTCGGCACCCCGTTTGGATGCCGACCCATCAACGTAATCAGAAATCCGTCGCGAATCGCGACGATGACTTACGCAGCAGTGGCTTTCGCGGCGTCGAGGGCCTTCTGTACCTGTGCCGCAATCGCGGCAAATGCTTCAGGTTCGCGGACGGCGAGATCGGCGAGCACCTTGCGATCGATCTCGATCCCAGAGGCATGCAAACCGCTGATAAAAGCGCTGTACGACATGCCGTGCATGCGAGCGGCCGCGTTGATGCGGACGATCCACAAGCGGCGGAAATCGCGCTTCTTGTTCTTCCGGTCCCGGTACGCATAGCGCCAGCCACGCTCAACGGTTTCTTTCGCGGCCTTCCACAACTTGGAGCGACCGCCAAAGGCACCTTTGGCGTGCTTGAGGATCTGCTTTTTCCGCTTGAGGCGGACGACGTTTGATTTTACGCGTGGCATAGGAGTCTCCCGTTAGGCGACAAGGAGGCGCTTGATGCGCTTCACTTCGCCATTGGTCTCCACGATCGTGGGACGGCGAAGATCGCGCTTCTTCTTTCCAGACATCTTGGTCAGGATGTGGCTCTTATACGCCTTCAAGCGCCGCACCTTCCCCGTTCCTGTAATGGAGAAGCGCTTCTTGGCGCCACTGTGTGTTTTCATCTTCGGCATCGGACGCTCACGGATACGGTAAACCGCCTCGAAAGGGAGGCGGCCCTGCTGTGATCACGCGCGGATTACTTCGGCGCGAGGATCATCGTCATCGATTTTCCTTCCATGGTCGACGGACTCTCGACCTTCGCAAGATCAGTCAGCTCCGCCGCCACACGATCGACCACCTGTCGACCGAGCTCGGGGTGCGCGATCTGCCGCCCACGGAACATGAGCGTGACCTTCACCTTGTTGCCTTCTTCAAGAAAACGCCGCGCATGCCGCGTCTTGGTCTCAAAGTCGTGATCGTCGATCCCAGGACGGTATTTGACCTCCTTGAGATGAATCACGTGCTGCTTCTTTTTTGCTATTCGCGCTTGCTTGGCCTGTTCAAATTTGAATTTCCCGAAGTCCATGATGCGGACAACGGGTGGCCGAGCTGCAGCCGCCACTTCGACCAGGTCCAGCCCCTGCTCCACTGCCTGGGCCAATGCCACGTCGACTTCCATGATGCCGAGCTGACTTCCGTCGGCGGCGATCACGCGAACGGGGCTGATCCGGATCTGCCGGTTCACCCGTGGCGGACGCTTGGTCGAATCCTGAATAGGCCGAACTCCCGTGAGTATGGAAACAAAAAACGCGGACCCCCGATGGAGACCGCGTCGTAACGAATCGTACACCACTCGCGCAGGCGGGTGGTGCTCTTCGTTTCGATGGACTCCAGCAGCTCACCTCTGGGAATGCGCACATTCCTGACCGAGGGCCGAAGGGTGGATTAGGCGTCGCTGCCCAATCGCTTCTCGATTGACGTACACCTGCCGTGCAACAACTCGCACTAACCCCACTAATCTATGTGAGTCAGCGACCACGTCAACCCCCGCTCAGGAGTCGGCGAGACGGTACCCCTTCCCGTCATGGACGACACGCCCAAAGCTGGTCTGGGCGTCATGTTCGAAAAGCACCTGCCAATCCCCAGCCGACGCCTCGGCGAGCAGCGCACGTTTCGACTCCAAGGTCACCAAGGGTTCGACGTCGTAACCCATTATCCACGGGAGGGGCAGATGATGCGCCGTAGGCACCAGATCGCCCAGGAAACACAATACGTCGCCGCCCGACTGCAGCACCACACTTTGGTGAAACGGCGTGTGGCCGGGCGTCAGCTGCACGCGCACGCCGGGGCGCACCTCACGATTCCCGTCGATCAGATCGAGACGCCCTGCAGCGATTGTCGCATCCCAGTTGTGCGCAAAGTAGCTCGCCGAGGTGCGTTCGTTCGTGCGCGTCGCATACTCGTACTCACCGCGTTGGACCTGATACCGCGCGTTCGGAAAGGCCAGCGCGATTTCCCCGCCCTCGTTGCGGTAGGTATTGCCGCCCGCATGATCAAAGTGGAGATGCGTGTTGATCACGAGGCTCACGTCCTCCGTGCGAAATCCGGCGCGCGCCAATCCGGCCTCAAGCGCCGTGCGCCCGCCCGCGCCCTCATTCTCAATGCCATAAATCTCTCGGAATTTGGCGGATTCCTTGTTGCCGAGGCCGGTGTCCACAAGAATCAGGCCGTCATCGTGTTCAATCAGCAAACACCGCATGCCGAGCGGAATGCGATTGCGCACATCGGCGGCGATGCGGCGTTCCCAGAGGGTTTTCGGAACAACGCCAAACATCGCGCCACCGTCCAAAGACTGTCCGCCGGCCTGAATCGCGTGGACCCGCCACCCTCCGACAACGCGCGTTTCAAGCAGTGGCTCTGGCATGGTCATGCGCTGTGATCCTCTGTGACGGGAAGTGGAAAAGCACGGCGACGTCGGTCGGCCGCCGTGCATGGTCCGCGGCGCGATGGTCGCGACAACCGAGCCTCGAGCAAGGCCCACGTCGAGAGCCCTTCGTCGTCGGCGATGCGTAACATGCGCAACAGGGCCCGAGCCGTGGCCTCGGCGTCACCCGCGGCGCGATGACGGCCGGCAATCTCGATGCCAAAGTACCGCGCGACATGATCGAGCGATCGACGTGACAGCTGCGGGACGAGGGCCTTGGCCAGTCGCACCGTGCAGAGGCGCGGGCCGGACAGCTGGGCACCGGTGCGCGCCATTTCGTTTCCCACGAAGCGCCAATCGAACGCCGCATTGTGCGCCGTGAAGACCTGTCCCGAGAGACGCCGTGCGATGTCAGTGGCAATCCCGCGAAATGGCGGGTGGTCCTTCACCATGTCCCACGTAATGTGCGTCAGGGCGGAGATGTGGGATGGGATCGGTCGCTCAGGATTGACCAACTGCGAGAAGACCTCCACGATCGCTCCTTGGTGCACATGGGCGATGGCGATTTCGGTAATGCGATCTGTTGTGCGTGTACCCGTCGTTTCCACGTCCACGACGGCGAAACTGATGGTCGAGAGCCCGGTGGACTCCTCGGCGGTGTCCAACACGTCCCGAACGCCGCCGGGCATGGGGGGACTCTCGCGCAGCGCCCAATGCCCGGAGGGGCGCTGGATAAACTCCTCATGGCTGGACAGGAGTGCCAACGCCATTCGCTCCGCGGCATCGACCTGCAGGCGGTCCACCTGGCAGACCACGCGCATCAACGACAGTGCGTCCAAAGGACCGCTGGCAAGGAGCTCAGCCGCTCGTGCCGAGAGCGTTGTGGGTCGGCGCCCAACGGTAGTTCCCAAGGGGGGGCGTGGGGAAGGAAAGGGATTCGGCACAGCCGTCAAGCTAGCGAGCGTGGCCGACTAGTAAAACCTTGTGAGCATTCGTAGCTTTGTGAAGAATTTCACAAGCTCCTTTCCCTTCGAAATCTCTCCCTTCCGAGCCTCGCCCCTGGCCCGCCTGTGAAGCGCATCGCCGATTCAACCGTTCGCCGCTTATCGATGTATCTCCGATACCTCGAGGATCTCGATACGCGCGGCCAGCAGACCGCGTCCAGCGATGAGCTGGCGCTCTTGTGCCACACGACGCCGGCTCAGGTTCGCAAAGACCTCTCGTTTTTCGGCTCCTTCGGCAAGCGCGGCCTTGGCTACCCCGTCCACGACCTGACGTCGCAGTTGCGGCACATTCTTGGCCTCGAGCGCGAATGGAAAGTGGTCATCATTGGCGCCGGCAAGATCGGTGCGGCACTGGCCAACTATCGCGGTTTTCGCCAGCGCGGTTTTCGCATTGAAGGCGTCTACGATGTCAGCACGGACAAAATCGGTCAGCCGTGGGGAGAAGCCATCATCCGCAGCATGGACACGTTGGCCGATGACCTTCGGGGCCTGGATTCGGTCATCGCCGTCCTCGCGATCCCGTCCGATGACGCACAATCGGTTGTGGATACCATGGTCACCGCCGGCGTGCGGGCCATCCTCAACTTCGCTCCCGCGCAGATCACCGTGCCCGCGCATGTCTCACTCAAGTCCGTCAACATGGCGATGGAGCTCGAGGGGCTTTCGTTTGCGTTGACGAACAACCACGGCCATCGCGGTGTCGCCTGAGCAAGCCAGTTCGTCGCCGTCAGCCGTAAAGTGCACGAACGAGGCGGGCGAAGTCTTCGGCGGTGAGCACCTCGGGGCGTAGGGCCGGCGTAAGACCGCACGACGCGATGACCGCGCCCGCCTGCTCGGCATCAAGGGCACAGATCGTCCGAACCACGCGAATCAATTGCTTTCGCCGCAATCCGAATGCGGACTGGACAAAGGTTCGATAGCGCGCCTCAAGCGCACCCTCGATCGCCGACTGTTCCCGCGGCGTTACACGGATCACCGCGGAGTCGACCGTTGGCGGTGGATTGAAGGCTCCGGGTGGCACCCGCCGCAACAACTCTACATGCGCAAAGGCCTGCACGTTCACGCTCAGCGCGCCGTAGGTCTTGTCGCCTGGCGGAGCGGCCACCCGCTCTGCGACCTCGCGCTGCACGAGATACACCGCTACATCTGGACGCGGTAACTCCAGTGCCAGAAATAGTATCGGTGTCGTAATGTAATACGGCACATTACCCACGAGGACGAATGGACCGCCGGCGACACCCGAGAGCGAGGTGTTCAAGACGTCGGCTTCCACGATCTCGACGTGAGGTTGATCGGCGTATCGGTCTCGCAAGTGCTTCACCAGATCTCGATCCAACTCGATCGCGACCACGCGTTGCGCGCGCGCGGCAAGACGATCCGTCAAGACGCCCCGCCCTGGGCCGATCTCGACCACCGTGCGCGTACTCAGATCCCCAAGGGCGTCGACAATGGCATCGAGAACCCGCGTGTCTTTCAGAAAATGCTGACCGAACCGCTTGCGCGCTGTCGGCAACGACGGTGGAATGAAACGCTGCCGATGGGTGCTCACGGCTGCCGATCAACGATGACCGCTGCCAAGTCATCACGGAGCGTGGTCCCGCCCACATGCGCATCGACTGTTGCCAAGAGCACGTGGAGCATTTCCTCGGGGGTTTCACCATGGGACATCGTGCGCAACTGCTCGACCAGCGCGCCTTCACCAAGTCGAACGTCGGCGCTGTTCCGTGCATCCGTAAGACCATCGGTGAACAACACCAGTCGATCACCGGGACGCCACGTCATGACGCACTCGTCGATCGATGCCGAGCTGAATCCGATCGGCGGCGCGACCGCATGCAGTCGCGTGCAATCGCCGCCCCGGCTCACGCGAAAGGCGTGCGGATGCCCCGCGTTGGCGAATCGTAACTCCCCGGCGCGGCTGTCGATGACGGCATAGCACAGCGTGATCGACATTTCGGTGGAGTCCAACTCGTCGGCGAGTGATCGTTGGACCGCTTCAAGGGCGATTGAGGGGTCGAACGCCGCTTGGACATGGATGGCGGCCGCGCTCAGCGCGAGTGCCATCACCAACGCCGACTGATACCCATGCCCAGACACGTCACCGATCAGCACGCCTGTTCGATCGCGATCGAGGCGCGCGAGCAAGTAGAAGTCGCCACCAACGCTCTCGGCCGCCACGACGCGCGCCGCGGCGCGTGCCTCCGGACCCACGACTCGTGGATGCGGCAACAGCTTGAGTTGCAAGTCGTGCGCCAGGCGCATCTCACGCTCTAACTGCTGGCGCTCGACCGCTGCCCGTACGAGCGCCGCGTTGTGCATGGCGCTCCCAATTTGCGTGGCCACGGCGCTGGCCAACTTTCGATCCCCGGCCGAGAACGGTGCGCGACCGGGTTGTCTGCTTAACACAAGGACGCCCACCGGTACGGTTCCGGTCATCTCCACCGAAGCGGACGTGAGGCGACGCGCGCTGACGATCGGAAACGCACCGGTCACGCCAACGCCCGAACTCGGACGGGTCATGGCGACGGCGAGTAGCGGCTGGTTGTTCACCCCGAGTATGGGATCGGCGATGCATGCCGCCGCGCCATCCTCCGTGCAGGTGCCGGCCGACCGAAAGGCACGAGCGGCGATGTGCGTCGGTGAGTCGATCGCGACATCGGCATAGGAGTCTTGCGCGACTCCGAGTGCGGCGATCGCGGTCAAGACAGACTGTCCGCGCTCCGTCCGCAGAAAGACTGCCTGCGTGGCGCCCACGGTCTCGGCGAGTTCGTGGAGGAGCGTTGACGCGACGCGCTCAACCGAGACCGTCCCACCAAGCAGTTCGCTGATCGCGTACAACAGATTGATCTCTTCGTATCGGCCCGCCAATTCGTGTGCCGCGCCGTCGCGCTCTCGCTCCAGACGCCGCACAAAGGGGATCAGCCGACTGAGCAGTCGGTCCGTCTCTGCCGCCAGCCCAGGCTCCACGATCAGCCAGCCAATGCTTTCGCCGGTATCGGCAAGGTGCGCGACGAGTCCGCACGTGCGCGACCACGCCGTGACGTCCCAGGCAACCGGACCACTGCTGGTGCGATCGGCAAAGATCGCCGAGGACGATCCAAGGAGTCGGGGCGCGAGGTCACCGTCGCGCCGTTCCCATAGCGCCACCTGTCGGCCGGTGGCGCTATGGAACGCCGCCAAGAGGGCGGCGACCTCACTCATGTGCGATGCAGTATCAAGCGTATCGTGTGCCCGCGCCGCTCATCGGCGGGTTCACTGACCACGTCCGTCATAAGGGAGCGCATGAGAAAGACGCCGCGACCGTCTTCACGCTCGATCCAGTCGGGTGAGTCGGGCGCATCACGCAGGGCCTCCGCGTCAAAGCCATCCCCTTCGTCCGTGACTTCTACGATGAGTTGTCTGGTGTCGACGACGAGCACGACGTGTACCATGCGCGACGGATCGGACACATTCCCGCGCACAATCGCATTTGCAAGTGCCTCGGTTACCGACACGGGGATGTTGAATCGACAGTGTCGCGCCGAGAACCCCGCCCCTTCACACAGCGACTGGACCGCGGCCACAAGTGGCGTAATCGCGTTGACGTCCGAGGCGATGGTCCACTCCCGCCGACCCGTTGCACCCGTGAGTGGCATTGACGCCGGAGGGATCGTGCGGGCACGCATTCGCTCAGGTGCCCGCAAGCGCGTCGGCCCGCGACGCATAAAGCGGGAAGAGCGAATCCAAGCGTGTCAATTCGAAGAGCGTGCGGAGATCCTCGTTCAGGCAGGCCAACCGCAGATCGCCGCCCGTATCGCGCAGACGTTTTCCAAGCGACACCAAGGCCCCAAGGCCCGAACTATCGATGTAGGGAGACCGCGAGAAATCGACGATGACCGTGCGCACGCCAAGATCGATCTGATCGATGATGGCTTGCTTGAACTCCTGCCGGTTGTTGACCACCAACTGCCCTTCTACATCGACGACGAGCAGTTGATCAGTATGAGTAAGGTGGAAGGTCATGGCTACGTAAATGGGCGTGAGACTCAGGTCGTTGCAGCGGGCGTCGTCGCCTGCAGGGCGGTGATCGCCGCAACGTGGACAATGTCGTCTGCCGTTGCCCCGCGAGACAAGTCACTACATGGCATGGCGAGACCTTGCAGAATGGGACCGATTGCCATCGCGCCGGCGAGGCGTTGGACCAGCTTGTAGCCAATGTTTCCGGCGTCCAATGAGGGAAAGACCAGTACATTCGCTCGCCCGGCCGCAGCCTCATCAGGCGCCTTGCGGCGCGCCAGCTCAGGAAGCAGGGCCGCATCGGCCTGCAGCTCACCAGAGACGATCAATCCGGGCATTTCACAACGCAGCAGCTCGAGCGCCTCCCGAATGCGACTGATCGACGCACCGTCGGCGCTTCCCATGGTGCTGTATGACAGCATGGCGACTCGTGGCTCGTCGCCGACGATACGTGCGCGGTCCACGGCCGCCGCACGGGCAATGTCGGCCAATTGACGGGCCGAGGGGTCCGGCACGACCGCACAGTCCGTAAAGGTCAGCACTTCGTCGTCTGTGCCGCGAAAATGTGGCACCAGCATGTAGAACGCCGAAGAGACCGTCCGCACGCCAGGCGCCGCTCCCACGGTCCAGAGCGCCGCGCGTAACACCTCTGCCGTGGTGTGGCATGCACCGGCCACGCAGCCGTCCGCGCATCCCAGCGCAACCAGTGCGTCGGCCGCGTAGAGTGGATCACTCGCGAGGCGTTCGGCCTCATCACGCGTCATCCCCTTCGCAGCCCGACGTTGCAGCAAGTGCTCAACCACGAGCGGTCTGCGTGCGTCGTACCGGATATCCACAGATCCAATGCCTTCCGGCACGGCGAGCGCGCATCCCGCGTGCACCAGCACCGGCAACACGGACTCACGCCGAGCCAGCTCTGCCACCGCGCCGAGCGTGCGGGGATCGTTCGCTTCGGGAAAGAGGATCGTGCGCCGATGGCGCGCGGCGCGCGCGTGCAGCTCGTCGAGGAACGCCGTGGGCATGGGGAGCGACACCGTCGGGTGCGTTGCCCTCATGCGTCACGCGCGAATCGCTCCGCCAGCGCACGCGCGACGCGCGGGTGTACCAGCTTCGACACATCCCCACCGAAGCGCGCCACTTCGCGGACCATGCTTGAGCTGATGTACGTCGTATCGAACGACGGCGCCATGAAGATCGTCTCGAGCGCGGGATAGAGATGCCGATTCATCAGGGCCATCTGGAACTCGTATTCAAAATCACTGACGGCGCGAAGGCCACGCACGTTGACGCGAGCCCCGACATCCCGGGCGAAATCCACCAACAGACCGCTGATGGCTCGAACCTCAACTCTCGGATCATTCCCCGTCACGTCCCGGATGAACTGAATACGTTCGTCGACTGTGAACAGTGGTTCTTTGCCGCTGTTGGTCGCTACCGCAACGATCAACCGGTCTGCGAAGGCGAAGGTCCGCTGGATCAAGTCTTCGTGACCGTGCGTGATGGGATCGAACGAGCCGGCGTACAGCGCGATACGTTCGGTCGAGGAAGGAAGCGGTGCGTTCACAGGTCCGTCGCGCGATAGAAGGTGAGCGAAGTTGCTCCATATCGACGCGTCTCCCCGGGCGCCGGCAAAGCAAGCGACGAGGCATGCTCTATCCCGAGCACGGCGGCAAATGGGACTGCAAGCCACACATCGACCAGATCGGCGGCGATCGTGGTCGCGTACGGCGGATCGGCAAACGCCACATCGTAGGCCAGCGAGCCAAGGGGTTTCACAAAAGCGACGGCATCTGCTTTGTGCACCAGGGCGCCCTCATGCCCGCCGAGTTGTTCAAGATTCGCGCGGATGATGATGAGCGACGGGCTCGCGGTTTCCACGAAGTCGCAGGTCGCGGCGCCACGCGACAGCGCCTCAAGACCGAGCGCGCCGCTCCCTGCACAGAGGTCGAGCACGCGCGCTTCAGGCAGGACGGCGTGCACAATACTCATCCATGATTCGCGTACGCGATCGCCTGTGGGCCGAACCAGTTCACCCGTCGGCGCGACAAGGCGCCGACCACGCCAGCGCCCCGCCACGATGCGCATGCTCATCAGCCTCGAAAATCCGCAATCTTGAGCTGGAGCTTCGAGACGCCGCGATACTCATCGCGCTCAAGGCGGAACGCCAGATCAATCGGACGCACGACATCCAGCGACGCCGCACGAGGCGCCAATCCCCAGCCCACCGCCTCAATGACACCGGTCCCGTTCTCGATCGAGAGCCGCAGCCCGTCGGTCCCGATGCGGCGCGGAGTGGTCGCCAGACGCGCACCGCTCGCCCGAAAGACCGGCGCGGGGTTTCCAATGCCGAAGGGCTCAAAGTGCCGAATCAACCTGTCGAGATCGTCGCCGATGTCTGCGATGGGGATGTCGAGATCGATGCGAAGCTCCGGCACCAGATCGGCCTCGCTCAAGCGCTCACGCGCGACGGCATCAAACTGCTCGGCGAAGGCAGGAATACGCGCAGCGTCCATGGTGAGTCCGGCGGCCGCGCGGTGCCCGCCGAAGCGACGGAAATGTGGCGCACAGGCGCCCAGCGCGGCATGCAAATCAAAAGCTGAGATTGAGCGCCCCGAGCCCTTTCCCACATCACCGTCGACCGCAATCATCACGGCGGGGCGCGCAGTCTGCTCGACGATACGTGAGGCCACGATACCAATGACGCCAGCGTGCCACCCTTCCCGGGCCAGCACGAAAGCGTAGCGGTCACGCATCTCGGGCCGCTCCAGCTGCCGTTGCGCATCATCCAGTACCGCGCGGTCCAACTCCTGGCGAGCGCGATTCAACTCTTCAAGCTCACGGGCAATCACGTTCGCTTCATCCTCACGCTCGCAGAGCAGCAACCGCAGCCCCAACTTCGCGTCGGCAATGCGACCGGCGGCATTTAAGCGCGGTGCGAGGACAAACCCCACACGGCCGGCGGTGAGCGGTTTCCCTTCCAAGCCCGACGAGCGCAACAACGCTCGCAGGCCAGGGTGGGTGGTCTCATCGAGTAGTTTGAGACCATAGCGCACCATGACCCGGTTCTCGCCGCGTAGCGGCGCCACGTCGGCAATGGTGGCCAGAGCGACCAAGTCGAGCTGGCGATGCGCGAGTGCCGTCGAGACGCCGAAGGCGTCGCACAGCGCCAACGATATTTTGAAGACGACGCCGACAGCTGCCAGATCCTGATCCGATGCTGCCGACTCCGCCCGTCGTGGATTGCACACCGCGTAGGCCTTCGGGAGTGGTCCACCAGGCAAGTGGTGATCGGTGATGATGACGTCGATCGCTGCGGCATTGAGCGCGTCGACGGCAGCGTGCGCGCTTGTCCCGCAGTCGCAGGTGATGACCAGTGTGGCGTGTGCGGCGATGGCGGCCGCAACGCCCGCCGGACCGAGGTCATAGCCGTCGGTCAATCGATTCGGCACAAAGGGCACCACGCGCGTCGCTCCGCACCCGCGCAACACGCGCGTCAGCAACGCGGTAGAGCTCATGCCATCGACGTCGTAGTCGCCGTGAACAAAGATGGTCTCTCCATTGCGGACCGCATTGGCAATGCGCTCCACGGCACGCGGCAAATCGAACATCATCTCCGGCGGCTGCAGTTGCTCTAATCGAGGGCGCAGGTAGCGCTTTGCCGTTTCGGGATCACTGAGCCCGCGACCCACCAACAGCGCGCAGACGGTCTCCGGTAAGAGCAGCGTCTTCATCAACGCCTGGACTGGCTCTTGCGCGGCCGGCGCGACGGTAACCCAGCGCGCCGGCGGCCGATGCCGCGGCGCACCCGCACCCGCACTCGCGGAAAACGCCGCGACGCGGGCTCTCTCGTCGTCGCTCGCGACCGACCTTGCGCTCGGTTGGCGGAAATGCGATTCGGGTGTCGGCGAAGGGGTGGTCACGCGTGAAATCTATGCCGCCGGACCCACTTCACCTAGCGTCTGCGCTGGCATTTGCGCTGGCGTTTGCGGCTCGTCGAGGAAGACCGGGTGCCAAGCGCAGCTCAGGACGCCACGTCCGGACGGGGCAGATAGAGCAGCACGCCGCATCCTTCGCAGATTTCGATGGCCTGCTGACCGCTGGTCATCGCCGGTCGCCGCTGCAACGAAATCGCCGTGTCGCAACTCCCGCAGGAAAAGCCGTTCAGGGCGAACAGGGCGGTGGACTTCCGTCGCAGTTGGACGCGCTCGTACTTGGACAGCAGCGACGGACCGACGGCCTTCGCCGACTCCGCTCGATGGCTGCGCGCTACGGTCAGTTCACCCTCGATCGAGGCGCGATCCACTTCCACAACTCCTCGGGCGGCGGCCTGCGAGGTCTCGAGGGCCACGAGGCTCTCCCGCGCCGCGCTCGTTCCGGTGCGCAGATCGGCAATCCGGCGAGTCAGTGCGAGGAGTTCAGTTTCATCCTCGGCCAGTACGCGGGCGGCCGTTTCCACCTGCGACATCGCGGCGGTGGCCTCCTTCACTTTATGCGCCTGATCGAGCACGGCCAGATTCTTACTGTGCCGCTCTCGATGTTCGGCCGTGCGCGTCTCCAATGCACGTTGACGCGCACCCTCTTTTTCGAGGGCGCCCGCATTGCGCGCCACTTCGTCCAGCGCGCGCTGACGGGCTTTGTCCATCGTCACCAGTCGTGGCGCCAGATCGGCACCCCGCGCTTCGATCGCACGGATAGCATCATCGTCCTGCTGTACGACCAACAATGCGGCTAGATCAGAATTCACGTCGCTCTCCAGACTGTGTGATGTTCACGTCATCCCGTCGCGCTTCCGCATGGGCTACGAATCTGCAGCGATCTCATTCTTGAGACGCTTGATCTCGTTCAAGAGTGCAATTTGCTCAGTGACGTTTTGCGTCGGCATGAGGCTCAGGATCTCACGAATACGCGCTTCGAGCGGTCTCTTGCGGAACTGATTGAGCAAGAGCGAGAGATCGACGGACTCCGGCGGATGCGCATCGCCAGTCTCCATGAGTTCACGCAACACCTGGAACGCCTCCGGCGATAGGGCTGCACCCACTTCCTCGACATCCTCATCGTGGCCAGCCGCCAGGAACGCAGAGAAGATCTCACGATAGTGTGCCTCGCGAAAGTCGGTCGGCGCATGCCGTTCGGCAATCCGTTCCACAAGATCCCGATCGGCGAGCATTGCTCGTACGAGGGCCCGCTCCACGGGATCATCTCGACGCGCGCGAGGCAGCGCCGACGTGACGTGCCATTCGGGAGGAGCGGGTTTCCCGCGACGTCCAGGCACCCACGGGCGTTTGATAAAGGGCGCAGGCGCCGACGGCGCACGGTCGTCGTACGGAGGACCGTCGTCCCGCGTCGGTGGCCGAGGCTCGGGCTCCGCGGACCGCCGTACGATGCCGCCGCGCCCCGTTGCGGGCGGTTCATCTGCCTCGCTGGCAAGGGTCGCCTTGTCGACTCCGGATACGTCGGCCAGCCGCGTCAAATACATCTCGCGTGTGAGGGGATCGCGGGCTGCGCGGATGGTGGGCAGGAGGCTGTCGATCGCACGTCGTTGATGGCGCAGGTTGGCAAACCAGCCACGGCGTTCCAGAATTTGAATTTGTCGATCGAAGAGATCAATCGCCTGCGAGAGTTGTGTTTCGAGCGCGCCACGACCGTGCGCGCGCACAAAGGTGTCGGGATCCTCGCCATCGGGCAGCGAGACCACGCGGACGGCGGCCTTATGTCGGAGCAGCTCCAGCCCCGAGCGGAAGGTCGCCTTTTGCCCCGCCGCGTCGCTGTCATAGAGCAGAAACACTTCGCTCGCGTAGCGCACGATGAGCGCGGCTTGTTCATCGGTGAGGGCGGTACCCAAGGGCGCGACAACCTCCTCAATCCCCGCAAGCGCGAGGCGAATCGCATCCAGATATCCCTCCACCACGATGGCGCGGCCCGAGCGACGAATCGCCTGCTTGCCGACATGTAACCCGTACAACGTGCGGCGCTTCTGAAAAACTGCCGACTCACCACTGTTCAGATACTTCGGTGCATGATCACCCATCGCGCGCCCGCCAAATGCGACGTGATGCCCGAGCTCATCGACGATCGGAAACATGATGCGTTCGCGAAAGCGCGGTCGAGCCTCCGCCTCTCCCTCGCGCACGAACAGCACGCCCGCCTCAAGCTGTCGCGCGTCATCAAACCCCAGCGCATGCAGATAGCGACGCAGCAACTGCCCATCACGCGGCGCGAATCCCACAGCAAAGCGCACGCGGGCCGGTGCATCGATCGCGCGTCCCTCCAGGTACGTGCGCGCGGCGAGACCCATCGACGCGTGCTCCAGCTGTTCTCGAAACCACTCCGCGGCCGTCGCGAGCACCTCCCAGTTACGCTCGTTGGGATCTGGGGCGTGGGCGCGTGTTGGCTGATCAATGACCTCGATCCCCACCCGTTCGCCAACCAGCTTGACCGCGCCGACCCAGTCGAGTCCGAGGCGCTTGCGCACAAAGGTGAATACGTCTCCGCTCTCGTGACATACGAAGCAGTGATACGTGCCTTTGTCCGGTGTAACGGAGAAGTTGGGTTTTGTGCCCTGGTGAAACGGGCACGGTCCGCGATAGCTGCCGCCGAGCCGACGCAGCGGCACGTACTCGCCGACGATCTGCACGATGTCGGCGGCGAGACGCACCCGTTCAATGACGTCGTCGGCGATCATCGGGAGACGGCGTGCGTCAGTGACATACGCAGATCATAGCGCCGTGCCGTGCATCGCACGAGCGCGCTGCGTACACACCGTTCACGACAGCTCGGCCACGGTCGCCCCAGCACCACCTTCGTTCCACGCACCAAGCCGAAATCCGGTGACCCGTGTGTCCTTCTTGAGCATCTCTCCGACGCGCGCGCGGAGCGCCCCCGTGCCCTTGCCGTGAATGATGCGGAGCTCGCGCATATCGGCCCGCACGGCGCTATCGATCGCCTGCAGAATCCTGTCATCGAGCTCTTCGACGCGCAGTCCGCGCACGTCGATCTCCCGAAGCGGATCGCCCTCGGGGAACGCGCCATTCAGCGACACCCTCACCTGCGGCGGCGGCGGTGGGGTCGTGCGACGCAGTGTATCGAGTGGAACGCTGAGGGAGAGTGATCCCACCAGGACACGGGCGTCTCCGTCCTTGATGCTGACGACGCGCCCGGACTTGTCGCCCAGCGTCGTCACGATGACGGTGTCGCCAACGCACAACGGTTGCGGGCCGCGCGTTACGTCGCGCGCGCGCGCGCCACGACTCTGCGCGCTGGCATCGGCCGCCACACGTGCGTCGTCAACCGTTCGGGCGTGCGCCCGTCGCTCGCGCTCGCGGCGCGCCTTCGCGTCCAGCACATCACCGGCCGCACTCTGTGCCTGCGCGGCGTCTTCAATCGCGCGCCGCGCCGTGCGTGCCACGCTCTCTGCGAGTTCTGATTGCGCCAGGGCGCTGGTGCGCACGTCGGCGATGGCACGCTCCACTTCGGCCCGTGCCTCGAGCAGATACCGCCGCGCGTCCCGCCGCGCGTCCCGCTCCACGTCCCGTTCGTGTTCGCGAACCTTGAGCTCACGATCTGAGACGGTCGCGACCCGCGCACGCAGTTTGTCCTGCGCTATTGCGGCCAGTCGCTCCTGATCGCTCAGGAGCGCCTCGCGCCGCTCCAGATCGGCGAGGAGGACAGCCACATCACGCTCGCCGACCGGCAGCCGCTGTTCGGCATTCTGCAAGACCTCTTCCGGGAGCGACAACCGTCTGGCAATGCTAATGCCATAGCTGCGTCCCGGAATACCCTTCAGCAGACGATACGTTGGCGCGAGTTGCACCGCGTCGAACTGCAGCGACGCATTGACCACGCCGACCACTTCGGTCGCGAGCAATTTGAGCTGTCCGAGATGCGTCGTCGCAATCGTGAGGGTGCCGCGGTGCGTCAGCGTTTCGAGAATTGCACCGCCCAGGGCCGCGCCCTCAGCGGGATCAGTACCCGATCCCAGCTCATCAACAAGCACGAGGGATGCATCGGTGGCGCGCAGCAGGATCTCGCCGAGATTCTTCACGTGCGCGCTGAAGGTCGAGAGACTCGCCTCAATACTCTGCTCGTCGCCCACATCGGCGAATACGTCGTCGAACACCGGCAATCGCGACGTCGCGCCAACCGGCGCGGGAACGCCGGCTTGCGCCATGGTTGCGAGCAAGCCAATCGCCTTGAGCAAGACGGTTTTTCCGCCCGTGTTCGGGCCGGAGACCAACAGGGTCCGCTCGACCGGGTCGAGGGTCAGGTCAAAGGGCACGACGGGAATGCCGCGCGCCAGCAGCAGCGGATGTCGACCATCGACAACCGCGAATCCTTCGCTCGGCGCGCAAAAATCCACGTCGGCGCAGCGCGCGTCGATCGCATAGCGGGCTCGCGCGTACAGCGAGTCCAGGGCCACCAACGCGTCGTACGCCTCGTGTAGCGCATCGTGATCCGGACGAACGCGATCAGTCAGCTCACGCAATACGCGCTCGACTTCCCGCTGCTCTTCCATCTCCAACTCACGTACGCGATTCCCAAACTCGACGGCTGCTGGCGGCTCAACAAAAATGGTCGCACCGGTGCCAGAGCTGTCGTGCACGATGCCGCCCACGTAGCCACGCGCTTCGCGTCGCATGGGCATCACCCAGCGACCGTTACGCATGGTCACCGACATGTCGCTGACTTGATGATGCACGTCGAGGCGAGACATCTCGCGCTCGAGCAGGCGCACCAGCTCGCCCTCCGTCTGTCGCAACTCGCGGCGCACCCGGCGTAGCGCTGGCGATGCCTCATCGCGTACCGTCGCATCGTCGTTGATCGCGTTGCCGATGGCCTCTTCCATGGCGCGCCGATCAATCAGCGCCCGCGCGTAGACGGCCAGCAGCGCGATGGTGACGGCGGACCGGCGCGGATCACGCAGCGCGTCGCGTGTCTTTCGTGACGAACGCAGGAGGGTCGACGCGTGCAGCAACTCGAGCGCCGTCCACGAGAAGCCCTCGATGCGCAACCGCTTCAGCGATTCGGCGAGCTCGGGCAGCGCCTCGCTGACCCAGCCGGCATCCGATTCGACGAGCGTACGCATCGCGGTTACCCGCCCCTGCTCCGCGGCAATCCAGTCCCGATCGGTGCGCGGCACCAAGGAACGCACAGCCGCGGCCCCTGGGGCAGAGTGGGCGCGCGATGCGACGAAGGCCAGAAGTCGCGGAAATTCGAGAATGCCGAGAGCGTGCGCGTTCATACCGCGAAGATACAGGGAAAGCGAAAGCCCGAGCGCCAGCAGTTGGCTCCGGGCCTTGAAGTTGATCGATTGTCCAGTGCCACTCACGTGCCGACGTGCGCGGTGGCGCGCGTTACAAGCGCGCCAGCTCCTCGCGGACGATCGAATTGATCACGTTTCCATCGGCGCGCCCTTTGAACTCCGGCATCACGCGCCCCATCACCGCACCAATCGTGGTGGCGCCAGCGGCGATGGCCGATCGCACGAAGTCACGAATGACCTCGCCATCCACGTTCGCCGGTAGGTATGCCTCGAGGGCGACGGCCTCGCCATTCTCCTGGTCCGCCAAATCCTGACGGCCGGCCTTTTGATACATGTCTACCGCTTCGCGACGCTTCTTGATCGCCTTGCGAATGACATCGGCCGTATCCTCGTCTGTGGCATCTCGGCGCAGCTCAATCTCACGATTTTTGAGCTCAGAAATGACCATCCCGAGGAGCAGGACGCTCGACTTTTCTTGCGCTTTTCGGGCGGCAGCCTGATCAGCCCGCAGCCGCGCGAGCAGCGTGAGACCGTCGGCAGCCATACGGAGCGCGATCAGGCCGAGCGCGTACGCCGATTCTTTCGAACCGCCGCATTCATCTTGCGCTTACGCTTCTCGGACGGCTTCTCGTAGTGACGATGCTTGCGCAGGTCGGACAGGATGCCAGCCTTTTCACACTTCTTCTTGAAGCGCTTGAGGGCCCGCTCAAAGTTCTCGTCTTCGTGAATGATGACTTCCGACAAACTCGACCTCTCCCTGGCGCCGTCAGTGCAGCCCCGCCGTGCGGGGTGAACTGCGGCAGAAAATGTGGTAGCGTGTGGACGCTCGCATGTGGCATCCGAAGGCGTACGCAACGCCATCGGCTGCCTGCCGATGTCCTATAGCCCCGTATCTTACCTAGACTGATGCGGGGGGTCAAGGCAAGTCATTCAGCTATCACCCTGGGGGCCACGCCATCCGCCGACCGCCCAGAACATGCATGTGCAGGTGTCCCACCGTTTGCCCCCCGTCGGCGCCCGTATTCATGACCGTCCGGTAGCCGCCCTCTGCTACGCCTTCGCTGCGGGCGACCGACGCGGCCAGGAGCGCTACCGATCCGAGCTCCTCCACGTCGGTCGCCTCGTCGAGGGATGCCACGTGCCGCCGAGGCACCACGAGAATGTGAACGGGCGCTTGTGGGTGAATGTCGCGAAAGGCAATCGCGTGCGCGTTTTGCGCGATGACGGTCACCGGCAGCTCACCGAGAACGATACGACAGAAGAGACAACTCTCACTCACGGGGAACGCCTTCTTCAAGGAACGACGGGATGGTACCGGGGTCGTGTGCCAGAACCGTGCGCGCGATCGCAAGCGCGGCGATTGCCGCGGTCTCAAATCGCAAAATCGTTGAACCGATCGACGCAGGCACGAATCCCGCTTGGTGCAGGAGGGCCATTTCGTCCGTTTCAATGCCGCCCTCAGGGCCGATGGCAAGGGTGACCGGACACGCCTCACCCTCGGCGGCTGGTCTGGCCATCGATGCGTTGCCGAGGACGGCGGTCAGAGGCGGACCGTGCGGATCGAGGATGACGCGGATGCCCATCGGCGCGGCCAACATTGCCCGCTCGACATTCGCCTCAGGAAAGAGCTGCGGCATCCACGCGCCTTCCGACTGCGCCAGCGCCAGCGCCATTCGCGCCGCGACCTTCTGCTGAAAGCCGGCACCTTCTCCGCGCGGTGACACGCTGCGCGACCGACGCCACATCACCGGACGCCAGCTCGTGCAGGCGAGCTCACACCCTTTTTCGGCGAGCCAGAGCATTCGATCCTTATCCGCGACTGGTACGAGCAGATGCACGGGTGACAACGGCTGGATGTGGACGATTTCGCGCACGTCGATCTGCGCCTGCGACTTGGTGAGGCGCACCAGCTGTCCCACCGCAATACCGCCGTGGCCGTCGCGAAGGGAAACCGCGGCGCCGACTTCGAGGCGAAGGACTCGCATGTGGCGCGCCGTGTGTTCGTCAAGGGTATGTGTGGATTTCTCCGCCAACGAGTCGCCGGTGAGAAACGCAGGCAGTCCGGCACCTACGCCCTCGCGATGGATGCCGACCACCAGATGCCCTCCGTATCCTCTGCCACAAGGCGCCAGCCCGTCGACTCCAGTATCTCCAGCATGGTGCTCCGTTCTTCATGCAAAATCCCGCTCAGGATGGCTGCCCCATCGGGGGGTACGGCGTTGGCGATCGTCGGGAGAATCTCGATCAGGACCGAGGAGATAATGTTGGCCAACACGACGCGCACCGGCGCAAGCAGCGGCAACAGCACGCGAGCGTCTGCCTCAAAGACATGCACACGATCCGCAACATTGTTGCGCGCGATGTTCGCCTCCGCATCAGGAATTGATTCTCCGTCCAGTTCGACGGCGTACACGCGCGCGGCCCCAAGCTTGGCGGCGGCTATTGCCAACACTGCACTGCCAGCGCCCAGGTCCGCCACGATGTCACCGGCACGGAGCACTGCCGGCAACAAACGCACGACGCCTCGTGTCGTGGGATGATCACCAGTGCCGAAGGCCATTCCCGGTTCGATGATGATCGTCGTCGCAGGATCGCGTCCCTCCGCGAGCCAGGTCGGCGCCACGGTTAACTGCCCCAGCTCGTGCGCGACGATGCGGGCTTTCCAGGCTTCACTCCAGTCCACGTCCGCCACCGGCGCGGTCTCCACCACTGCGTCCGCATCCGCTTCGGTCAGCGCGTGGTGCACACCCTGCAAATCAATACCGGGCGGAAAGTGCGTCACCAGCGCCGCGCCGTCCTCGTGCACACCCTGTGCGCCGACGGCGAAGAGGGCGGCTAATCGGGCGCGACGCGCACCATCATCGGCATTCGACGACGATACGCGCACACTGATCCAGGAGTGCATCGGCTCAGGCGCCAAGGGCTTCCTTCATTTTAGACCAAATACTCTTTTCCCGTTGCGGAGGCGCCGATCCTTTCAGTGCCCCGAGCTTCTTGACCAACTCCTCTTCACCGTCCTGCAACGATTGTGGCGTCCAGAGCTGCACTTTGACGTGCATATCGCCAACGCCTGAGGCGTTCACGCGCGGAAGTCCCCTGCCCCGCAAGTGAAAGACCGTTCCGCTTTGCGTCCCAACGGGAACGCGGAGCGAGAGATCACCGAGGACCCCCGGCACCGTGATGTCGGCGCCAAAGACCAATTGCGGGTAGGTCACGAGTGCCTCGCAAAACAGATCCTCGCCATCCCGATCAAAGCGCTCGTCGTCGGCAACTTCAAAGACGACCAACACGTCGCCGCGTGGCCCACCGCGCGGTCCGATGTTGCCGGAGTTCCGCAGCGTCATGTACTGGCCGGTCGCGACACCACCAGGCACGGTGATCTTCAGAGTGCGCTCAGCGCGCACGCGCCCTTCACCGCGGCACTTCTTGCATGGCGTAGACACGGTCACGCCTTCGCCAGCACATGTGGGGCACGGTGCCACCGAGACGAACTGCCCAAAAAACGACCGTTGCGCCCGACGCACTTCACCCGCGCCGGCGCACGTCGCGCAGGTTTGGGGCTTGGTGCCTGGTTCCGCACCCGATCCTTCACACTTCTCGCAGCCTTCCAGCACCTTGAGCACGACCGTCTTTTCCACGCCGATCGCGACTTCGCTCAGCGTCAATGGCAACGGCAACTTGACATCGGTGCCGCTCCGCGGACCCGACTGTCGGCGTCCGCCTTGCCCTGCAAACAGGTCCCCAAACCCTCCGAAGTCTCGCATGAAGATGTTGAGCGCTTCCGACAGATCGACATGTTCATACTGCGCCTGGCCGCCCCCGCGTAGCCCCGCCTCGCCATAGCGATCGAACGCCGCGCGCTTTTGCGCGTCGCGAAGGACATCGTAGGCCTCGGTAACCTCTTTGAATTTTTCTTCTGCGTCTTTGGCACCGCCATTCCGGTCAGGGTGCCACTGCATTGCCAGCCGGCGGTACGCCTGCTTGATGTCGTCGTCGGACGCGTCGCGCGGCACGCCAAGCACCGCATAAAAATCAGCCATGTAAAGTGAGGTCAGCAGAGCAGCTCGGACACGAGCTGAGACGTGTGTCCAACAAGCGCAATGACCTTATCGTAAGGCATTCGTGTTGGACCGATGACGCCGATGACACCGCTCAACGTACCGGCGGTGTATTCGGCGGTAACAACCGTGAACGCTTCAAAGCGTGGATCGCCGTGCTCGTTCCCGATCGTAATGCTAAGGCCATTCGCGCCTGGACGCGCTTCGAGGAGCGTGGCCAGCTGTTGACGCTTCTCGGTGAGGTCGAACAATTGGCGCAGTCGTTCGCCGCTGGCGAACTCTGGCTGGTCGGCCAGCAGTGATGGTTGCGCAATGACGACGGCTTCAAGCGGCTCGGCGGCCAACGCAAAAACCTGATCACCCTCCTGCACAAAAATATTGAGCAGCTCCGCAGTTTCAGGGCTCGCGCGTACGTCGCGCAGGCGAGACGCGAGGGAGGTGCGCATCTGCTCCAGCGACAATCCCGCGAGCCGTTCGTTCAACACGATCGTGACCTCGACGAGCGCTTCATCAGCAATCGTTCCTGGAACCTCCACGAAGATCGTGCGGACCGCACCACCGCTCAGGCTGAGCACCATGAGCAGCCGGTCTGAGGCCACGCGCACGAGTTCCAGTCGCCGAAGCGTGGCGCGTTCCAAGCGTGGTCCGAGCGCAACGCCGAGCTCCTGGGTCAAGATGCCCAGCGACTGCGCTGCACGACGGAGGATGGCTTCAATCGCCGACCCGCCGGTCGCAATATCCTCAGCCAGTTTGCGACGCTGATCGCGCGTGATGGGATCGACGCGCATGAGCGAGTCGACGTAGACGCGGTAGGCCTTATCGGTCGGTATCCGTCCAGCCGATGTGTGCGGATGGAAGAGAAAGCCCTTCTCTTCGAGATCGCTCATCGTATTGCGGATGGTGGCCGGTGAGATCCCGAGGCCGAAGCGGCGCGCCAAGGTACGCGATCCTGCTGGCTCGGCGGTGGCCACATAGCTGTGGATCACCGCTTCAAGCACTTGCCGTTCCCGGTCCGAAAGTTCCGTTGAATGCGCCATAAGTCGAACGCTATGAATGACTTGGGACTGCTGTCAAGTCGCCAGCCAAACGATCGAGCAATAACCAGCCATTCGGCGTGCATCGCACCCGTCGCTGATCGGTCTCGTCGACCCACTCCATCCATCCGGCGCTGACCCACGGTTGGACCATTTCAGACTCTGGGAGTGTCAGGACAAGACCGTGGGAGGTGCGCAATCCGAGATAGACCCGCTCGGCCTCTCGATTGGCGTCGGTCAAGACCTCAACACCTTCTCGTGGATCGTCCCCGAGCGCGACCGCTGCTTGCCAAGCAGCAAAGGCGCTGATGTTCCAGCGCCGTTCGCGGCCATCGTACCCATGCGCACTGGGGCCAAGCCCAAGATAGGGGACTCCACTCCAGTACGCACTGTTGTGCACCGCGCGATGCCCAGGCTTGGAGAAATTTGAGACTTCATAGTGCTCATAGCCCGCTGCGGTGAGCCGTTCGTGCGCGAGCAGGAACTCGTCTTCATATCGCTCATCACTGGAGGGCTCGATCTCACCGCGTGCGCGCCACCGCCCGAGTGGCGTCTGTGGTTCGACCGTGAGACCATACAGCGAAATGTGATCGGGGTCGAGCGCCAGGGCGGCGTCAAGGTCTCTGGTCCAATTCCGGTTCAACATTGCGGGCAGCGCGAAAATCAAGTCGATGGAAAACGCTGTCAGGCCGGCGTTCCGCGCGACATCTATTGCACGCGACGCGCTCTCGCTGTCGTGCACGCGGTGCATCCACTTCAACACCGTGTTTTCGAAGCTCTGCACGCCGATCGACAGCCGTGTCACACCGGCGTCCTTCCACGTGCGGGCGGCGTCCGCGGTGATATCCTCTGGGTTGGCCTCAAGCGTGACCTCCGCGTCCGATCGCAGCGAAAACAGATCGCGGAGTCCGCCGAGCAGGAGGGCGACACCGTCGCCGCCCAATCGCGAGGGCGTGCCGCCGCCGAGGTACAATGACGTGAGCATGGATGGCGGCACGTGTCGGGCCGCACATTCCAGCATGATCGACGTGACGAACGCGGCCACGGGCACCTCCCGCCGCACGGCGATCGAGAAATCGCAATAGCTGCATCGTCGTGCGCAGAACGGCACATGCACGTACGCGTGAGCAAAGGGGCTGTCCGCGCTCTGCCGCTGCCCATGCGGCATGCAGGTGCTGCTCATCGGGGGACCGCCGCCGCGAACGATGCTGACGCGAACGATGCTGACGCGAGCAGTGCTGACGCGAGTGGTGCTGACGCGAGTGGTGCTGACGCGAGTGGTGCTGACGCGATCGTCATGCGAATGCGTCCGGTGGCTTCCACCTGTACCAGTCCCTCGAGTTCGAGTGCCGTCACGGCCGCTGCTGCAGCCCGCGTCGGTATCGACGAAAGCCGAGCGATGGCGGCAACATCGTCGGCACCGCGAACGAGTGCGTCCCAGCAGGTCGCGGCGTCTCCGTCAAGGATTGGTGCGGCGGTTGGTTGCGCACGTAGCTCAAGCATGGTGAGCACATCCTCGGGCGCAAGCAACGGCTCGGCACCCTCTTTCAACAACAGGTTTGCTCCCTTGGAACTCGGGACGTCAATCGCATTGGGCACGACAGCCACCCGTCGATGCAGCTCGTGCGCATAGTTGGCCGTGATCAGGGCGCCAGAGCCCTCGCCGGCCTCGACGACCACGGTGATGTCGGCGAGCGCCGCGATAATGCGGTTGCGATGCGGAAATGACCCACCGTGTCCGGGTCTATTGGGCGCGAGCTCGGTCAGCAAGAGTCCGTCCTCACCAACACGTGATTGCAGCTCGCGATGTTGTCGCGGATACACCACGTTCAACCCCGTGCCCAACACGCCGACCGTCCGACCGCCGGCGGCAAGGGCCGCCTCGTGCGCGGCACCATCGATGCCGTGCGCCATACCGCTTATCACGGTCACTCCGGCGCGCGCACAGGTGGTCGCCAGCGCTCGCGCCACACGAAGCCCGTAGCTGGTCGCGCGACGGGTTCCAACAATCGCGACGGCGGGTGCGTCCGCCATTGCCAGCGTTCCTTTCGCAAAGAGGACGTCCGGGGCGTCTCGCAATTCTGCAAGCCGCGCTGGGTAGTCGTGGGAGAGCACCGATACGAGATGGGCGCCCATGCCTGCGGTTTGGGCAACGATGCGATCGGCCTCTGCATACGCGCGGTCGCGCACCTCGGCCGACTGGTGTTCGAGAATCGCCCACGCGGAGCCGTGCGTCGTGCGGGCGCGCGCGAGCCCGACCTCCCCGAGTTGCGGGATCTCGCGAACCGCGAGCAAGTCGCGAATGGTATCGGTTCTACGGGAGTTGCTGTGCACCCTGTTCCTGCTCCTTCGCTGCGACCCGCATCTCGAGTAAACGCTTCCACCACGCATCGAGCAGCACATCAAGGCCCATCCGGCCAGGCGCGCTGATCGAGAAGATGCCGAAGGCGTCCGGCGCGTCGATGTCGGGCACGTAATGTTCGCCCAGGAGATCCAGCTTCGAAAACACCACGCAATAGGGTTTGGCAGCCAACTCAACCGAGTAGGAGGAGATCTCGCGCCGCAGCTGATCCAGTTCGGCCTGCCAATCATCCGACTCGATGGGGATAAGGAAGGCGAGCATGCGCGTGCGTTCGATATGCCGCAGGAACTGCAAGCCGAGTCCTTTGCCCTCGTGCGCGCCTTCGATGATTCCCGGAATGTCGGCGACCACGAACGATCGATGATCGCTGAGCGGTACCACGCCGAGGTTGGGTGACAAGGTGGTAAAGGGATACGCGGCGATCTTCGGTCGTGCAGCGGAGATCACCGACAGAAGAGTGCTCTTTCCGGCGTTGGGTTGCCCAACCAAACCCACGTCGGCAATGAGTTTGAGCTCAAGCTCGAGCTTGCGCAGCGTCCCCTCTTCGCCGGGCTGCCACTCTCGTGGCGCCTGATGGGTTGGCGTGACGAAGAAGGCGTTGCCCTTTCCACCACGACCGCCCTTGGCGACCAGGATGGAATCATGCTCATCCATCACTTCGCCAAGCAACTCTTGCGTTTCGTAGTCGCGGACGATCGTTCCACGTGGTACAGGAAGGAGGATGTCTTCGCCAGAGCGACCGGTGCGGTTGGAGCCTTCGCCGTGTTGCCCCCGCTCCGCCTTCCACGTGTCTCGATAGGTATAGTCCAAGAGCGTGGTCAGATTACGATCGGCGCGTACATACACGTCACCACCGCGTCCGCCATCTCCTCCATCAGGGCCGCCGAAGGCTACGTACTTTTCACGTCGGAACGAGGCGTTCCCCGAACCGCCGGTCCCGGCTTCGACATTGACGATAACGCGATCTACAAACATGGGAGGCCCGACCACGAGAATGCGGCGACTGCCGCGATGAGAAACGATAGAACGGAACGCATGACAACGCTTACTGTCTCTACTTGCCCTGCACGCGCGCCCAGATCCCGGCATAGCGGCGTGCGTCGTCGTCGCTCAGGAGATCGCTGAGCAAGGTGAGCACGGCGCTGACCACATCGGGGAGCACCCCGGAATGGAGCGCCCCGTACAAGTGCGAGTGCAACTGTCGATCCTGGCGAGCGACGGCGCATGCCGCGACGATACAGAGCTCGCGCCGCGCGAGGTCCAACTGGGGACGACCCAACACCTTCCCATATCCCTCGCTGATCATCCACGAGTCCAGCGCCGGATGCAACCGCCTGATGTTGACACGCAGCTGTTCGTAGAACGGCCCGTACACCGTCGCACACGTAGACTCCCCGCGCTCCACAAAAGTGGTCGCCCCCAGTGCCTCCTCGTCGTCCTGCAACGGGGCGGCCTGCCCAGAGATTCGTCGCCACTCGCGCGTCGCGTTCAACGCACGTGGAAAACCGGCGAACAGATACGTCTGCAGCAACAACTCCTCGATCCAGACCGCTCGGACCGTCACCTGCGCATCGGCGAGCGCGCGTCGTATCGCCGGCTCGGTGCCGACAGTCACGATGGCTGCCGTGCGGACGAGCGATGCTGTTTCGTCATCCAACGAGCGAAGCATAGTCCATCCCTCGTCGTTCATCGGTATGAATTGTTTTCCGGGCGTGTCATCCGAACGCGCGTCGGCATCAGGCGCCTCCTTTCGGTGGCAGAGTCTCACCCAGTGCTGATGCGCCGATCAGCGTTGACCCGGCAACATCACCGCGTGTGTTCAGAATAGGTGGCCGAGCCAACGCGAGCAGCGCATCGGGAACGGCAGATGACAGCATACCGAGGCGCTCAAGGACTGCCAGCACCGCCGCATACTGGGCACGCATTGAGCCGTCTTCAACTTTCAGGGCGATCCCCACGCCGGTTGAGAGGATCGCGAGGGTGTGCACGCCTTCCGCGCCGATCTTGCACACGACGCGCCCCCCACAGGCGTCCATCAGCAGTGTATCGAAGCGCCCCGTGCCCCCGACCAGAAAGGCACGCCGCGTCATGGCCTCCACCACCTGACTCGGCGCGTCCTCGCCACGAGTCGCCCGTTGCGCCAGCCGAGCGTACGACAGCGCCATCTGCGACAGGGGCAACCCAAAAACGGGGACCGCGCACCCGTCGACGCCGACAGCTATCGCCGATGCGGGCATCCCCGTCCACGCGGCGACCGACTGCCACGCGATCTGCTGCACCGGGTGCGTGGGCAGATGGTACTCGTCGGTGCTCCACGATTCGACGTGTGCACGAGCCAACATCGCGGCGTGCTTGCCCGAGCAGTTGTTGTGAATTCGACGCGCAGCCTGGCCAGACGCGCGCAACAGGTCTGCGCCGCGCTCGGCTAATGGCACGTGTGGTCCACAGGCGAGCGCCTGTTCGGTAAGCCCGAGCCGCTCCAGCATGGCCGTCGCCAGCGCGACATGCTCCGGTTCACCACCGTGGGACGCGCACGCCAACGCGAGCTCATTGATCCCCCACCCCAGCGAGGCAAACCCGCCGTTGGCCACGAACGGCATCACCTGAAACGGTTTCGCGCATGAACGCCACCACGTCACGGTGTGCGGGTCACGCGCCGCAAGTAGCATGTGACCGTCGGCATCGACGACTGCGGCGTGAACGCGGTGACGCGACTCTACCAGCCCGCTGCGCGAAATGATCACGTCGAGCATCGTGGTATCATCCGGCGGGCCAAACGTCTCTGCGGGCGATGCCCAAGGCAGGGCGGTAGCGTCGTCACGGGGCACCCGTAAACATAACCTCGGCGGGCCGTGTTTCGATGCGCGACGACGTGATCGTGCCGGAGCCGACTACCCTCTTCGAGCCGCGAGGATGACGCCAGAGAGCGCAACGGCGCCGCCAACGAGCGTGAGCGGGCTCGGGACCTCAGCGATACCCGGCAACATGGCTCCCAGGAGGGTGGCACCCAAGGGTTCGCCGAGCAGCGTCAGGTTCACCACGTAGGCCGGTAGGTAGCCAAGGGCCCAGTTCAGCCCTGTATGGCCAATCAGCATCGGTCCTGCGGCCAGGCCCGCGAAAATAGCGAGCTCCCGTGGAGGCTGCGCGAGGGGGGCAGACGTGACAAGCGACAGCAGGATGCAGATCACGCACGCCGTCCCGTACACCAATCCCACATAGGGCCACAGCGGCACCGATCGGCGGACAGTCCTTCCGATCAAGAAGTACGCAGCGCCTGTCGCTGCACCTATCAACGCCAACAGATCGCCGAAGAGCGCCCCGCTTTGCGACAGTGCCGTGGAAAGAGACCCGATCCCTCCGGGCAGATCAGCCATGCCGACGATCAGCACGCCAATCATCCCGACACCGATACCCACCCACTGTCGACGGCTTGCCCGCTCACCAAGCCAACGCGCGGAAAATGCGGCAATCATCACCGGCTGCAAATTGACCAACGTGACGGACGCCGCGATCGTGGTATAGTCGAGCGATGCGTTCCAGCTCCAGAAGTGCAGTGCCAGGAGTACGCCGGCAGCGACGCTCAGCTGCACATTGCGACGGGAAAGCGTTCGCCACGTGCGCCATCCGCCTCCCGCAATGAGAATGCCGGCAATCACCAGGACGGTAAATCCAAGTCGCCACGCGCCGATAACCAATGCCGGTGCCGCAGACAGACGAATCAGCGGCGCGGCGATGGAAAATCCCACGAGCGAGATGGCCAGCATCACGTATGGCGAACGAACACCGACGCGCGCGAATGGGCCCTCGGTCGGCGACTGCTCCGAGGACTCGGTATCGCGCGCAGGCATTCGAGAAGAAGGGTTTGGCACCACGCCAAGGTAACGTGACCGGCGCGCACTCGCCGGTGTTCAGCGCTATCCCACACGCTTAGTTTTTGACAACATGCCTACTCCGCTTGCGATGCTCCTGCTCTCACGTCACCGTCTATCCGAACTGCTTGATGCGGCGCGGCGACAACACGTGGTCATTGTCGGTGATGCTATGCTGGATCTGTATCTGCGCGGCGATGTGGATCGGATCTCTCCGGAGGCGCCTGTTCCGGTCGTGCGCATCCGTGACCGCAAGTCGGCGTTGGGTGGGGCAGCGAACGTTGCGCAAAACGTCGCGGCATTGGGTGCGACGGGAGACCTCGTCGCGGTCGTTGGTGACGATCCGGCGGGCGCGACGCTGCGCGAGCGGCTGTCGGCCGATGGGATGACGGCTCGCTCACTGGTTACCGTCAATCGTCCAACGACAACCAAAACGCGCGTGATGGCCCGCGCCCAGCAGCTTGTGCGTTTTGACGAGGAGGAGGATGCGGATCTTTCGCCGGACGATGTCGCGCGGGTCCTGGACGCTATTTCGCGGGCGATGCCCGACGCAACGGCGCTGGTGTTCGAAGACTACAACAAAGGCGTGCTTGTTCCGGCAGTGATCGAGGGCGCTATCCGCCTTGCGCGCGCCCGGGGCCTCCCAATCGTCGTCGATCCGAAGTTCCGAAACTTCTTCGCGTATCGCGGGGCCACCGTCTTTAAGCCTAATCGTCGGGAACTGGAGAGTGCCCTTGGTGCGGCGGTCGATCTTGAGCACCCAGAGGCACTCCCGACCACCTTCGATCGGCTTGGCGTCTCACATCTCCTGTTGACGCTTGGCGAGCGCGGCATGGCCTTGGTCTCCGCTGACGGCGTTGTGCATCACGTGCCAACGACAGCGCGCGAAGTGTATGACGTGGTGGGGGCTGGGGATACTGTCACCGCCTATCTGGCGACCATGCTCGCGGCTGGTGCCACGGCCCTCGAAGCTGCCATCATTGCGAACTACGCCGCCGGTGTTGAAGTGGGCAAACTCGGCGCTGCCACGGTGTCCGCGGCCGAGGTGCTCGACGCGTTCGATCACCACCTCGCAAACGGCTGAGTCGGTCGCCAGATTACGGCGTCGGTGGCAGTTCCGCTTCACTGGTCCGGTAGCTCAGTCGGTTAGAGCAGGCGACTCATAATCGCTCGGTCGTGGGTTCGAGTCCCACCCGGACCACTTGCACATCGTCGAGTGGTGGGGACTTCCGCCGTCTCGTTTGCACCGTTAGTGTTCCGATTCGTCGATGTGCACCGTTGGCGTTTTCGGGCGCGTAGCTCAGCTGGTTAGAGCGCTGCTTTCACACAGCAGAGGTCCGGGGTTCGAGTCCCTGCGCGCCCATACATTGTCGCTAGAGGGCCGTTGATCATCGCGATCACCGGCCCTCTTGCGTTATGCGCTGCATATCAGGCGGCGGCCGTCGTCACCGTGATCCGAGCGCCAGCGTGACGCAATCGCCCAATCGTGCGCTCATCAAGCCGCGCACGAACGATCATCGTGTCCTCGTCGGCGCGTTGATCCAGCACCTCGCCCTCGCGGTGCATCTCCGCCAACAGTCGCCCATTGGACGCCGGGATGCGGATTTCGAGCACAGGCCGCTGCTGCCGAATGGCCTCTCGCAACATCGCGTGCAGCGAGTCCAAGCCGCCGGGTGCGATGGCGGAGACAAACAGTGCACTGGGCGTGAGGTTTCCCACTCGGGCCCGCACGGCATCCCGATCCGTCTCCTGGACGGCGTCCATTTTATTCATGACGTAGCGCAGCGGGCGTTCAGCCAACCCCAGCTCCGCGAGCACGCCATCGACCACGTCACGCTGCTCCTCCCACACCGGGTGGCTGGCATCGATGACGTGCAGCAACAGATCCGACTCGCGCGCTTCCGACAGCGTCGCGCGGAACGAGGCGACCAGATGGTGAGGGAGCTTGCGAATAAACCCGACGGTATCCGTGAGCAAGAGCGAGTACCCGTCACCCACGTCCACCTCGCGCGTGAGCGGATCGAGTGTGGCAAACAGTCGGTCTTCGACGAAGACCTGCGCGTCGTGCGCCATCGCGCGCAGCACCGACGACTTGCCTGCGTTGGTGTAGCCAACGAGCGCCACGCGAAAATGCGCGTGCCGACTCTGTCGCTGTACCTCGCGGGCGCGCTCAACGTCCGTTAACCGCTCCTTGAGCACGCGAATACGATGTTGAATCAATCGACGATCGGTCTCGAGCTGTGTTTCACCCGGTCCGCGCATGCCGATGCCGCCGCGCATCTTCTCCAGGTGCGTCCACATGCGTGTCAGTCGCGGCAACAGATACTGCAACTGCGCCACCTCGACCTGCATGCGTGCTTCGCTCGACCGCGCGCGCGTGGCAAAGATATCGAGAATGAGTTCCGCGCGGTCCATGACGCGGGTGCCGACGATCAGTTCAACGTTCTTTCCCTGCGCCGGCGTCAACTCGTCGTCGAAAATGACGAGCGTCGCGCCAAGCGTCGCGATAAGCTCTTTCAGCTCCTCGACCTTTCCCTTTCCGAGATACGTTGCCGGGTTCGGACGATCCAGTTGCTGAATCAGCGTGCCGACGACCTGCGCCCCAGCCGTGTCGGCAAGGCGCGCCAGTTCTTCGAGATGCTCGTCGACATGATACCGGGCCGAACCGCGCTTGGACGGAGCGCTCACGAGTACGGCGCGCTCGACGGGCGCGGCGAGTGAAATTATATCGCGACTGATAGGTCAACTCCACCATAAAGAAGACAACGCGAAAAGCGCAACATGTTAACGGCCGTTCCCCGCCACTGAGGAATAGCGGCCGGTGCGATCGTAGGGCCTCGTGAAGTTGCCGACCGGTGTGGAAAGGCCCAAATCCCCTCGCACGCGGTAATTCACCGTCCCCGATGTGAGCAGCGAACGACCGGCACGACCGAGGCCGGCGTACGTGAAGCGAACAGGCAAGCGCACCGTCGAGGAATCACCCTTGGGAACGACAAAGCGTCCGTCCAAGGCACCATCACCCAACCGGATGCTGTCCACATCGACGCGGTACGTCATGGAGACGGCCTCCATCTTGTAGCCGTTCGGGTTGTACACCGAGAGCACCACATCGACGCTCCCTCCAGTGATCCCGAGTCCGGTGACCACGAACTCTTTGAGGGTTACGACGGGCTCCTTGAACGCGCCGCGTCCGAACGTGGCACAGCTCGACGAGCCAACGGCAAGCAGCGCCAGCGTACCTATTGCGACGCTGCGACGGCGGCGCGCGGACGGCCCAGCGTACCTGTGCAACGTGTGCGCGGATCGCATCACGGGAGATCTCCTTCGACAAGTGGGGGGTCAGTGGCGCGAGCACGACGCTCAGCCCACCAAGCAAGACGCTTGGCGATGTCACGCTCGAACCCGAACGGACCCGGTTCGTAAAATGCGGCGCCGTCAAGCACCTCGGGAAGATACGACTGCGGAATAAAGGCGTCCGGTACGTTGTGCGCGTACTGGTACCCTGCCCCATAGCCGAGTTCCTTCATCAGTATCGTCGGCGCATTGCGCAGGTGCAGAGGAACCGGCGCGCCCGGGCTTCCGCGCGCCGCTTCGAGTGCGGCCCCCCACGCCTGATACACGCGCGCGGACTTGGGGGCGGTCGCCAAATAGACCGCAGCTTCGGCCAGCGCGAGGTCGCCTTCCGGAGAACCCAATCGCTCATAGGCCTCCGCGGCGGTCATCGCGACGCGGAGCGCGTGGGGGTCGGCCAGACCGACGTCTTCACTCGCCATTCGAATCATCCGTCGTGCGATGTATCGAGGGTCCTCGCCTCCCTCTATCATGCGAGCGAGCCAGTACAGGGCCGCCTGGGGATCACTTCCCCGCAGCGACTTGTGGAGGGCGGAGATCAGGTTGTAATGGGATTCTCCGCTCTTGTCATAGTGCGGGACGCGATGCTGCATCGCTGCCGCGACGGTCTCGCGCGTGATGGCCTCGCCGTCGTTCACCAACGCCGCCGCGGCTTCGAGCACGCCAAGCGTTCGGCGGGCATCGCCGTCGGCGAGTTGCGCCAGCAGTTCGCGCGCGTCCACGGCCATGGATAGCTCACGCACCCCCAAGCCCCGTTCGCGATCATCAAGCGCGCGTTCGATGAGAGCGACCAGATCCGACACCGCGATGGCTTCAAGCACCAACACCCGAACCCGACTGAGGAGCGCGCCGGTAAGGGCGAACGACGGGTTTTCTGTCGTCGCGCCGATCAAGACCAGTACACCGGACTCCACGTGCGGGAGAAACGCATCCTGTTGCGCCCGATTAAAGCGATGAATCTCGTCAACGAACAGCATGGTGCTGCGTCCGCTATCGCGTCGCCGTTCGGCCTCCGCGACGACCTCTCGCACTCGCGCGACACCGTCGCTGACTGCACTGAACGACACGAACGCCGCATCGGCACACTGCGCCAGCAATCGCGCCAAGGTTGTCTTGCCGACACCCGGTGGCCCCCAGAAGACCATCGAATCGACGATGCCGCGCGACAATGTTTCGCGCAGCGGCATGCCGAGGCCCAGGAGATGTCGTTGACCGACATATTCTTCGAGTGTCCGAGGTCGAAGCCGAGAGGCCAGCGGCTCGGCGACGCGCGCGGCAAAGAGCGATGGGCCAGCGCCTCGATCGCCAGCGGGGGGTGCGCCACGACTCATGGGAGGGGCTCCATCGTGAGCCGGTGGACCACCGTCGCGAGCGCCTGCGAGAGCTCAGGCGCGGGCGACCACGGCACCGCGAGCGGATTATACAGCGGCTTCGGGGCGCGCTCGCGCAGGAAGATGCCTTCGGTCTCAAGCCGCGCTCCCCAGCGTTCATGGCGCGAGTAGATCACCAGTTCGAGCAGCGGGGTGAGTGTGATCTGATCCTCGTCGGTTATCAACGACACTTCGGCCCCCCCGTAGGATGCGAGCGGCCACCGCAGGCGGCCGAGTGCTTCTCTCACCGTAGGAAGAAACCGTGTGGTCGCGCGCCACGCCACGCCGTCTCGCTCATGCGTGATCACCAGCTCCACCAAGTCATCCAAGTACACTGTGAGCCGGAGGAAGAGTTCGACGACGCGCTCACTGTTCGCGTGGACGCGATACACCTGCACGTCCCGAGTCTGCGACGTGACGTACCAGTCGGAATCGCGGTGAAACCGCCGAGCCACGTCGCTGGACTCGCGGTTGAAATCCGGCATGTCGCGTGCTCCTCAGCGAGGGAGCGTGGTGAGCGCCGTCGCTCGCGCGGTCAGCAGCGCTCGCGTATTCTGCGTCGGGTCGTCCAATACCTCGTCCAGGAGCGACGAGAGGATGCGCCCATACTGCGGGCCCGGAGAGACGCCAAGAGATCGTAAGTCGTCGCCGTCGATGGCGAGGTCGGCCACCTCAAGCGGATCGGCAAAGGCGGAACGCAACAGGGCTCGATGCAAACCGGCTCGGCGTTGGCGCGAGGGCGCCGTTGATACCCCGCGCGACTGCTCTGCAGCCCACCGTGCCGCGGCGAGGCGCGAGAATGATCCAACGCGGAGTCGCCCGACCTCGGCCGCCAACCGACGCACCTCGCGCGCGTCGAGACCTTGCTCACTGCTCAGACGTTCGGTGAGACCGATACGGGTCGCGTGCCACTTTCCAACCAGCGCGCCAACCCACGCGATCTCCTGATTCGAAAAACGAAGCTCGCGGAGCGCCACTTCGGTCGTACGTCCATCCAGATCGCTGAACAGTGCTGCCACACGAAGCAGTCGGCGCTGAGGTCGGGTAGAGGGTCCCGGCAGGGGCAACAGATCGATGGCATCGAGCACCGCCGCACTGACCGAGGCCAATGCGGGGATCAGGGATGCGAACGCCCCCGCGTCACGCCAGCGCGCAAATGCCTGAGACGGTCGCCGCACCTGCTCCATCGTCTTATCGATCTCCTGCTTCACGCGCTCTGGTGACAGTCGCGAAAGGAACGGAGCGCTGTCGACAATGGCGCGCCACGTCGCCGGATCCAACGCGAACTCAAAGCGTGACGCAAACCGCATCGCCCGCAGTGCGCGCAGGCGATCCTCATGCATGCGAGCCTCCGGATCCCCCACCGCGCGTACGAGCCTTGCCTCAACATCGGCACGTCCACCAAACGGGTCGTGCAAGCGCTTCGAGATGGGGTCGAAGGCGACGGCGTTGATGGTGAAATCCCGCCGCGCGAGATCCTCATCAAGCGAGGCCCCAAACTCCACGACCGCGTGTCGACCATCATGCTGCACGTCGCGCCGAAAGGTGGTGACCTCATGCATGCGGCCCTGGCGATCAATCACGCCGATCGTGCCGAACTCGATGCCGACCGGAACGGTTCGGGCGAAGAGTCGCCTGACCTGCGTTGGCGTCGCGGCCGTTGCGAGATCCCAATCCAGATGCACGTGCCCCAGCAACGCGTCGCGCACCGCCCCCCCAACGCACCACGTTTCAAAGCCGGCGCGCTGCAACGTGGTGACGATCTCCAGCACCGTTGGCGGCGGCAGGATCTCGGCGTGCGGCAGCATCACGAAGTCACCCGCAGAGGACGCTGCCGCCGTTGACGTTGAGCACCTCACCGGTCACGTGGCACGCGAGCGGACTGGCGAGGAAGAGAATCGGACCGGCAATGTCGTTGGGGGCCGCGACGCGACCGAGCGGGATAGCGGCTTCGATGCGGCCCCTCCCCTCAGCGGCGAACGGCAGCGCAACGGCCTCGGTGTCGACCCATCCCGGTGCCACGCAATTGACGGTGATGTTGCGAGGGCCGAGCTCGACGGCGAGTGATTTGACGAAGGAAATCATGGCGCCCTTGGTGGCGGCATAATCGGCGTGCCCCGCTTCGCCACGCTGCCCGGCGGTGCTCGAGACGAAGACCATGCGTCCGCCATCTGACAACACACGAGCCACCGCCCGCGCACCGAAGAACATGCCATCCAGATTGACCGACAGCGTGCGTCGCCAACGCGTGTCGTCCAGCGCGTCTACGTGGACCGGATGCGGAGGCCAGACGCCCGAGTTGCCCACGAAGATGTCGACGGATCCAAAGTCATCGAGGCCTTTTTGGACGAACGCCTCATTGGCGTGGGCGGTCGAAAGATCACCGCCGAAAGCGAACGCGCGAACACCAAGTGCCTCCAATCTTGCAACCATGGCGTTGGCATCACTCGCACGGCTGTGGTACCCAATGCCCACATCAGCGCCCGCCCGCGCGAGAAGGAGCGCCGTGGCGGCGCCAATCCCGCGTGATCCGCCGGTCACTAACGCGTGTCGTCCCGCGAGCGATATCATCTGGTACCGTTGTCGTGAAAATGCACGAAGTCCCTGAGGCCACCCTGCTCTGTTGCAGTAATTTAACGAGCACCCCAACGAGACGGTCAGAGAGACTGTTCGACGATCTCGCAAATCGCGTGCTGTATGCACAGGTGAATTTCCTGCGCCCGGTCAGTCCGCGACGTGGGGACGATGATCGAGTGATCCGCTTCGTGCCGCAGCTGACCTCCATCGCGTGCCGAGAGCGCCAGCACGCGCACGTTCTTCTCCCGTGCTGCCCGGGCCGCGAGAATCACGTTCGGAGAGTTCCCGCTCGTCGAATGGATGATCAAAAGATCACCCGGGCGAGCAAGCGCCTCGACTTGACGCGCAAACACCTGCTCAAAGCCGAGATCATTTCCAGCGGCGGTGATGAGCGACGTATCGGTGGTGAGGGCAATGGCTGGATAGGCGCGCCGGTCTCGCATGTAGCGCACCATGTACTCCGTGGCCATGTGCTGCGCGTCCGCCGCCGATCCGCCGTTGCCGCAGAAGAACAGCGTACCGCCCTGTTGCACAGTGGTCTGGACCATCGACAGCCCTATCTCAATGGCGCCTTCGAGTTCACGCGCCGCACGTGTTGCGGTGTCTGCAAGCTCGTAGAGGGCTACCGTGGGTGAAGTGATCGGAACGCTGTTGGTCATCGCGAGCGGGCCACGGATGAAGGGGGGATCGTTAGATCGTGGTCAGCGGGCGAAGACCACGAAAGGAAATCAGCCGCCAAACAGGCGCTTCATTCGACCAAGCAACCCCGGCGGGAGCGGAGGTACCGGGACGGGATCCTCATTGCGCAGCACCAGCTGGGCGTTCTCTTTGGTCAATAACGCGACTTGCTCCTCACCACCGCGCTCCAACAGCCAGCTCAATACCGCTTTGAGCGAACGGTGATCTCCGTGATTGTCGGAAGCGAGGACATCGATCAATCCCTCCTCCAACATCGCTCGTGCAAGGTCACCGGGCCCGCCACGCCCCATCAACACGGAGGCGTCGGTCTGAATCACCACACCGATCTCTCGCCATTCGCGCACCGCCTCCAACGTGCAGCCATAGTACCGTTCGGGATGCGCCAGGACTGCGGTGCGCCCACTACGCACAATCCGACGTAACTCCGATGACGCGCCACGTGGCAATCCCCCCCGCGTGAATTCCACCAACACGGCGCGTGAGTCGCCGAGCGAGAGGTCCATCGAGGTGAGATCGGTGCCCGGGGCGTCGAGCATGATTTCCCAGCCCAATTGGAGTTCGATCTCTTTGGGCGCTACGGCGCGCAGTTGCGCAAGGATCTCGAGATACTGCGCGTACGGCGCGGTCGCACTCTGCGACGCGTTCAGATGTGGCGTGCACACGACAAGACTGACCCCGTCCTCTGCAAAACGCTCGAGTACCGAGACCGACACCTCAAGCGTCGGAGACCCGTCATCCACCCCCGGCAAGAGATGGGAGTGAATATCGATCATGGCAGGGCCGCGATGCGCTCCATCGCCCGCGCGGCGCGCACCTCCAACTGTTCGGGGACGTCGGCCGTCGCCTGAAATGCGTAGGTGATGAGCGAGTCGACCGCGAGCAAGTCCAACGCCGTTCCCCGAGAGGTCGACCCCGACGCGAGGAGCTCGCGCAACAAATGTTCGCCCGCCTCAAGGCACGCATCGGGGACTTGCGAGACGGGCTGCCCGCGATACGGCGCCAGCAGTTCGTCAAGTCGCGCGCGTAGCGCGGCTGGCGGCGGGGGCGTGAGCGTCGCCAGCCACGTTCCAACCGTATCCATCACACCCACAGCCGGCGTTGACGCGATCGGCGACGCATCGGGAGCGGTCACCGTCACACGCTACCGACGAGGCGAGTGATGACTGCGGCCCCTGCGGCCAGCGCCGCGTCGAGCTGGGTGGCCTCCACACCTGCCTGCGCCATGTGCGGCTTGCCACCGCCACGACCTCCAACGGTTGCCGCCACGTCGCGCACGATAACGTCTGCGCGCAACCCGCGGTCGCGCGTATCGTCGGTCGACACGGCCAGCAACGCGGCCTTCCCGTCGTCGAACGCCGCGCCGAGCAAGGCAATGCCGCTGCCCAGCGCCTCGCGCACGGCGTCGCCGAGCGCTTGCAGGGCTTTCAAATCTGCAACGTCAACGCGGGCGGAGACGTACGCGATGCCCTCCACCATGTCCTTCTGTGCGACGAGCTGTTGCGCCAAACCTGCCCCGCCGCCGCCATCGCGCATGGCCTCATCGAGACGTTTCTCCAACTGCCGGCGCTCGTCGATGAGCGCGTCCAGTTTCTTTTCAATCTGCTCGCTTCCGCTCGTATGGCCGGTCATCGGTACTTTGAGTCGGTGGGCCACTGCCAGAAGTGTGCGTTCCCGATCAGCGAGAAACTGGAACGCGCGCGGACCGGCAAGCGCTTCGATGCGACGAACGCCTGCCGCGACGCCGCCCTCCGAGACGATGCGCAGCAGCCCGATCTCCGCCGTATTGCGCACATGCGTGCCGCCACACAACTCAACCGAACGCGATGCAATCTCAACGACACGAACCACGTCGCCGTACTTCTCGCCGAACAGCGCCATCGCGCCATTGGCAACGGCATCGGTGTACGACTCTTCCCGCGTCGTGACGGGGACCGACGCCCAGATCCCCGCATTCACCTGGGCCTCGACCTCGGCGATCTGCGTCGGGGTCATCGGTCCAGCATGCGTGAAATCGAAGCGCAGCCGTTCTGCCGACACCAAGGACCCGGCCTGATGCACGTGGTCGCCAAGCACCTGTCGTAGCGCCGCATGCAGCAGGTGCGTGGCCGTGTGGTGCCGCGCGGTATCGTGGCGACGCTCTGCTCCCACGCGGGCACGCGCCGGGCCAAAAATGATCTCTCCGCGTGCCGTCCCAATCGCGGCAATGCGTCCATCAAACTTCTTCACATCGGTGACGTCCACGCTCCACCCTTGGCCAACGATCTCGCCGTGATCGGAGACTTGTCCGCCCGACTCCGCGTAGAACGGCGTTTCCCGAAGCATGACGGCGACACGCCCCTCTGGCAGCTCGCGAACGGCAGTCACAAGGGTCTCGACGTCGATGGACTCGTACCCAACAAACCTCCCAAGGGCCGCTCGATGCTGCGCGTCGTGCGACCATTGGGTGGGGTCGCCTAGTTCATCCGCACTGACGGTGAGCTGTCGTGACTTCCGTTCATCCTGTGACTGCTTCCGCTGTGCGGCAAGCGCCTGCTCGAAGCCGGCGATATCCACGAGATAGCCACGTTCGCGAGCCATCAACTCCGTGAGATCGATGGGAAAACCGAACGTATCATACAGGCGAAACACGTCCTCGCCGGCAATGGTCCCGCGAATGCTTGTCGATCCTTGCGTCGAACCGATCGGTGCGAGCTCTTCGAAGCGATTCATGCCCGCGTCGATGGTGGCCAGAAAGCGCTCTTCTTCAGCTCGTGTCGTCTCAACGATATGCTTCCGCCGAACGTGCAACTCGGGAAAGATGTCGCGCATGGTGTCGATGAGCACGTCGACGACGTACACCAACGTTGGCTCGCGGCGTCCGAGGAGCCACGCGTGACGGACGGCACGACGGAGAATGCGGCGCAGTACGTAGCCGCGCCCGTCATTGCTCGGGAACACGCCGTCCGCCAGCAAGAACGAGACCGCGCGTGCGTGATCGGCGATCACGCGAAATGACGCGGGATCGATCTCCCGTCCATCTTTGCCAACGGCCTTCCCCAGACCCACGCCCGGTCGGTACGGATAGGAAATCCCAACGACCTCTTCCACCTTGGCAATCAGGGGCGCGAAAAGGTCGGTATGAAAGTTGTTGGTGACGCTCTGCATGACGGCGGCGATGCGCTCCAAGCCCGCGCCTGTATCAACCGACGGCTTCGGCAGGGGCACAAGCGTGCCGTCTTGCTGCCGATCAAACTGCATGAACACCAAGTTCCAGATTTCGAGGAATCTCCCCGCCTCCGCGCCTTCCACAAAGGCGTCGAGTGAGTAGTCCTCGAGATCGGTGCGTGTCCATTCACCCGTGGCGTCTTTGGGAAATGCCCAGTCCGGCGCGAGCTTCGCCATATCGACATAGATCTCGGTACACGGTCCGCAGGGGCCCGTGTCGGCCATCTGCCAGAAGTTGTCGCGCGCACCGAGCCCATAGATGCGGCTGTCCGGAACGTTCGCGACGTCTTTCCATAGCTGGCGCGCCTCGTCGTCCTCATGGAAGACGGTCACCCGCAGGTGCTCGCGCGGGATCTTGAGCTCTTCCGTGATAAAGGCCCACCCGAATTGAATCGCCTCGCGCTTGAAGTAATCGCCGAACGAGAAGTTCCCGAGCATCTCGAAGAACGTATGGTGGCGCGCCGTGTGCCCGACCTGTTCCAGGTCGTTGTGCTTGCCTCCGGCCCGAACGCACTTCTGCGATGTGGTTGCCCGCCGTTTCCCTTCGGGGGGCTCCTCCATGCCGAGGAAGACCTTCTTGAACTGCACCATTCCCGCGTTGGTGAACAGCAGGGTGGGATCGTCCAGCGGAACGAGCGATGAGCTCGAGCGGACGGCGTGGCCGTGGCGTTCGAAGAAGGCCAGGAATCGGGATCGGATTTCAGACGCGAGCATAGTCGCGAAATATAGACAAACCGCTCCCGCGCGTCTGGTGCCAGGCGCTGTTTAACGGCCAAGAATTTCTTCAACCACAGAACGAACGGCACGACCGCCGAAACCACGACGCAGGAGATACGCGGTCAGTCGCCGCCGCGCGACCACGGGGGCGAGCGAGATCAACGCCTTGGCCCGTTTTTGTGCCTGCTGGCGGCAGGCAGACAGTTCATCGAAACCATCCGTTTCAATGGCTTCGACGATCGCGGCATCAGTACCGCGCGCATCAATGCCTTTTCGGCGGAGCGTTTGTCGTACACGAGCAGGTGCCTCGCCGCGACGCAGCCGCGCCGATGCTTCCGCACGGGCCACCGCAACGTCCGACAGGATGCCGTTCGCCTCCAGTCGGTCAAGCGCTTCGGCGATCAACAGCACGTCGGGCTGGATGCGGCGCAGCTTGATTTCCAGTTCACGACGTGTGCGACGTCCAAGGGCCAGCGAATTGAGCGCACGATCGATCAGCGCCGTTACTGCACCGGCGCGCAGGAGTTGCGCAACCTGCTGGCTGTCGAGCGCGATCCCGATGCGCGTGGCGCCGAGTGCCGCAAGCGTGTCAATCCCGACCACGCACTGCTCCCCCGTTGAGAGCAGCACGATGTACCGCCCCGGGGTACGCGGAGACTCGCGGAGTTCCTTGAGAAGCGCGCCCGGCGAGTCGAGACGGGGCGGCAAAAGAGCCGAGGGGCTACTCACAATGAGCCGTGGTGATCCGGGCACCACTTCCCACCGCGAGCGACCCCTCGGCCCTCCGCTGTGCAAACTGCAAGGTTCGCTTCCTCTCTACTCTTCCGGCTCCTCAAGTGGCGCGACGTCACCACCTGGCTTGATACCGAGAACAACCTTGACCTTCTCCTCGATCTCGGCCATGAGCGCCGGGTTGTCCTTGAGGAACATCTTGGCGTTCTCACGACCCTGACCGATGCGCTGCGAGCCGTAGCTGTACCACGCGCCGGACTTATCGATGATGCCCGACTCCGAGCCAATGTCGACCAGCAGCGAGGCGTGGCTGATGCCCTCGGCGTACATGATGTCGAACTCCGCCTGCTTGAACGGCGGCGCCACCTTGTTCTTGACCACCTTCACCCGTACGTGCGAGCCGATGACGTCTTCTTTCTCTTTGACCGGCCCAATGCGACGGATGTCCAGGCGAACCGACGCATAGAACTTGAGCGCCTTCCCGCCGGTGGTCGTTTCGGGGTTTCCAAACATGACGCCGATCTTTTCACGGAGCTGATTGATAAAGATCACCGACGTCTTCGACCGCGCGATCGCACCCGTGAGTTTGCGGAGCGCCTGACTCATCAGGCGCGCCTGTAAGCCGACGTGCGAGTCACCCATGTCGCCTTCGATTTCTGCTTTTGGCACCAGGGCGGCGACGGAGTCGATCACGATGACGTCGACGGCACCAGACCGCACCAGAATTTCGCAGATCTCGAGTGCCTGCTCTCCGGTATCGGGCTGAGAGATGAGCAGGTTCTCCACATCGACCCCAAGCTTCTTGGCATACTCGGTGTCGAGCGCGTGCTCCGCGTCGATGAACGCGGCCACGCCGCCAAGCTTCTGCGCATTCGCGACCACGTGTAAGCAGAGCGTCGTCTTGCCGCTCGATTCCGGGCCGTAAATCTCCGTGACGCGTCCGCGGGGAATGCCGCCGATGCCGATCGCTGCATCGAGATTGATTGCGCCAGTGGGAATTGATTCGACGCGGACTTTGGAATCTGTGCCGAGTCGCATGATCGATCCCTTGCCGCAGCTCTTTTCGATCTGCGCGACCGCGAGCGCCAGGGCCTTGCGCTTGTCGTCTGTCATCGTGGTGCCTGCCATAAATACCGCCGTCGTGAAGTGTGAAGCCGCCATGCCCTGGCTCGAAGAAAGCTATCGGATGGATGAACAGGGCCAAGACCCGAATAAAATACGAAGGAACATCGATGTGGACAACTCCCAGTTTCAGGGGCCGCCAATCACCGGAAATGCATCAGAAACGTGTCGAATCCTGACCTGAGTGTCCGAAATCAGGACACCAACCACATCGAATCTGTAGTTGAGTTCGCTTGAGCCGTGGCGGTCTACCCAGACCCTCGCGGACTTCCCAAGTTCGCGTTGCTTGCGAACATGCACTGCGGCGAGCGGGCCGCCGCACTGATCATCGCGACGTGCCTTCACCTCGACAAAACTCACGGTGTTGTCGCGACGCATGATCAAATCGATATCGCGGTGTCCGCTGCGGAAGCGATGTGCGATCACCGTCCAGCCGTCGCGGCACAGCCAGCGTGCCGCGAGTCGTTCGCCCTGCAGACCGAGTGCTTGTCGTTGTTTCGTCATGGGATCAGCATAACGCGTACAGCCGGAATGGCATCACCATTCCATTGCGACGCTGGTCATTCGAACGCACGGCGACCATGTTCTGCAGCAGACCCTCCGCTTTGTGCAGCATGTCGTCACACGCTGGCGTTACACCAATCGCCAACGGGTGCGTTCTTCTTGCCCACCACTATGCAACGCCCTCCCCTTCTTGGCACCATCGCTGCTGCTACGGTGCTCGCCGCTACCAGCTTCGTCTCCATGCGTCCCGTGGGCCCGCTGCCGGCGCTCGGCCCATTCCTCGACCCTGCGCACGGGATCTGGACGAGCCCATCTACGGCCAGCCTCCCGCTCGACGCGGCGGCGGCGATTCCCGGCGTGCTGCACGATGTGCGCGTCATCTACGACGACCGCGCGGTACCGCACATCTTCGCGCAGACGACACAAGATGCCTATCGCGCACTTGGGTATGTTGTCGCGCGCGACCGACTCTTTCAGTTGGAACTCTCGACGCGCGCCGGCGGCGGAACGCTGACCGAATTGGTGGGCGCACGCGCGCTTGCGGTCGACCAGGGCACGCGGGCCAGTGGCATGCCGGCGTCGGCCTACGAGCGGGCGGCGCGACTTGATACGACTACACGCTCCTGGATGTTGAGCTCGGCCTACGTGGACGGCGTCAACGCGTACATCGATGGGCTTTCCAGCAGCGACTATCCGTTCGAATACAAGCTGCTGGGGCGATCGCCGCGGCGCATGTCTGTTGTGGACATCTTTCACCTGCTCAATCGCATGGGTTCGACACTCGCCACATCGAGTGACGAGCTCACGCACCTGGAAGCGAGCGCTCGCGTGGGCCTGGCGGCCGCCGATGCGCTCTTCCCCGCGCACGCGCCCATCGTAGAACCGATCCAGCCGAATGGCGAGCGTGCGCCGCGCTTCGAAGCGATCACCGTGCCTCCGCCGGGGGCTGCGGACATCAACGCCGTGGCCATGTTGCAGAACATGCCATCGGCCGATCTTGCGTCGCTCACGGCATTCGCCCCTTCACGCACCGACGACGCAATCGGTAGCAATAATTGGGCGGTATCTCCATCGCGCAGTGCGTCACGTCATGCTTTGCTGGCCGGTGACCCTCATCTGGAGCTCACGTTACCGAGCATTTGGTATGAAGCACACCTCGTCGTGAAGGATTCGCTGGACGTCTACGGGGTCACGATCCCGGGCGCGCCGGGCATCATCATCGGATTCACACCGGCGGTGGCGTGGACCTTCACCAATACCGGCGCCGACGTCATGGACTACTACGTCGAGACGGTCGATAAGGTCGACTCGCCATCCGCGTATCAGGTGGACGGGGAATGGCGTTCGCTGACGTTGCGCACCGAAGTGTATTCCGACCCGGCAGGGCGCGTGATCGGCACCGACACCATTCGCTTCACGCATCGCGGACCCGTACGCCGAGTGCGTGGCAAGTGGATTTCCACTCGTTGGACGGTGCTCGAATCGACTCGGGTGTTGGAGGGGTTTGATGGAGCGTCGCGAGCCAGGACCGCCGGTGCGCTGCTGGATTCCATGGCGCTGTTGTACGAAGCGCCGGCACAAAACATGCTGGCCGCCGACACCGCCGGAGCCATCGGCATTCGCGCAACCGGCCGGTATCCGCTGCGACCAACGAACGGCCGTGGCGACCTGCTGCGCGATGGCAGCTACAGTGCCAACGATTGGACCGGGAACTGGCCCGCCACCGACTACCCACAGGCCCTCCGCCCCGCGCAGGGCTATCTCGCCTCGGCGAATCAGGAGCCGTTCGATCCGAACGCGCAACCGCGGTACTTTGGCGCGAACTGGGAGCGTCCGTGGCGCGCCATGCAGATCAACAAGCTCTTGCGCGCCGATTCCGCCGTTACGCCCGACGCGATGCGCCGCTATCAGTCCGATCCGGGGAGTGCTCGCGCCGATTTCTTTGTGCCTGTGTTGCTCGCCGCGGCTCGGACAACGCCCGAGAACGCCAACGCCTCGCGCGTCGCAACACTGCTTGCCGAGTGGGACAAACGCTACACCCCTGACAATCGGCGCGCGGTCTTGTTTGAAGAGGTCATGCGTCAGCTGTCCCTCGTGTTGTGGGATGAACTGCGCACCGATAGCATCGGCAATCCGATACCCAATGACATGATGATCGCCGCGCTGGTGCGGGACTCGGCGTCGCTGTGGTGGGACCAGCACAAGACGGCGCCGGTGGAACGCCGGGACGCGCTGCTGCGTGACGCCATGTCGATGGCCCTTGATACGGTCACCGCCAAACACGGGCCCTCGACGGGTGACGGTTGGCGCTGGGATCGCGTGCGGTTCGCCAACATCGATCATCTCCTGCGCTTGCCCACGTTCTCTCGGCGCGAGATTCCTGTACAGGGTGGCCCTGCCACGCTCTGGCCTTCATCGGGCGACGGCAAACATGGTCCGAGTTGGCGCATGGTGGTCGAGATGTCTTCGCCTCGTCGCGCGTGGGCGACCTACCCCGGTGGTCAGTCGGGCAACCCGCTGAGCACACGATACGATGATCGGATTGCCTCGTGGAAGGCGGGTGAACTCGACACGCTGCGCCTGCCGGCCAAGGCCGACGATTTACCACCTGCGCAGCAGCGAGCGCGCCTCACCCTCACGATGAAGGGAGGGGCACGCTAATGCCGACGGCTAGTTCGCCCGCGTCTGGGTCGCGCTTTTCCTTGACTGGTGGACTTCGGTTTGCCGCTCTCGTCGCCGCGTTTGCCGCGGGAACGGTTCTTCTCGATTGGGCCATCGTGCCTGTCATCGCGTCTGTGTACGCGCTTGTGAGGCGCGACCGTGGCGCAACGAAAGAGGTGGCCGCGGCGGCCTCGCTGGCCTGGCTCCTGCTGATCTGGCGGCAGATGCCCAACCCTGCCTTTTCGAAGCTGCTCTCGACACTCGGCGACATCTTCCCCGTGCCGGGGATAGCGCTGATCGGCATCAGTCTCATCTTGGCGGCCATTCTCGCGTCCAGCGCGGCGCGACTGAGTCTGGGGATCGTTGGCGTGCGTACCGGGAGCGAGAACCGCGCTACCGGTTAGGTGGTCGCGTTCGCAGAATAAGCCCGGGGTCATCGCTGATGATTCCGTTCACGCCTGCTCGCCAAAGGTCCAGCGCCTGCGCGGCGCTATTCACCGTCCACACGTGAACCGTGGTCGGTGACCCGTGCAAGGACCTCACGATGCGAGCAATGGGCACGGGGATGCCGTTGTGCGACGGTGGGATGCAGAATGCGTCGCACCGCGCGGTGTGCCGATAGCCCAGGAGTGCAGACGGCAACGCGCGTATCACATCGGCGGTACTCGCACCGATCGCGAAGCCCTCACCGTAGAGCGGGTGCGTAAAGCCATTGGAGAATCCGGCAACGATCACGCGCGGTGCGAGAGCGTGCCGGCGAATCGCGCGTCGCATCGGTTCGGTAGCCGCACCGGTCTTGAGTTCGATGATCAGCGGTAGCTGTTTCGGGAGGGCGTCTATGGCGTCATCGAGCGCGACAATCGTGGCGCCGCGCCCGCGCCACGGAAATGTTGTCCCGCCGTCGGTGGTGAACCGAAATCCCGCGTCAATGCGCTCAAGTTCGGCACGCGTGCGTAGCGCCACGGGCCCTGTTTGGTTTGTGGTGCGATCAAGCGTGGAGTCGTGTATCAGCACCAGCTGCTCGTCACGCGTGACGTGAACATCGAACTCCAGCGCGTCAACGCCGAGGGCGACCGCTTCCAGCAACGAAGCAAGGGTCTCTTCGGGTGAGAACGCGCGGTTGCCGCGATGGCCGATGACTGGCCTGGCGAGCGGATCGAGCAAGATCATGCCGCAAGATAGCGAAACAGGGCGCCCCGTCGTGAGACGAGGCGCCCTGTGACCACCGCTCACCACCTCTCGCTCGCCTCCGTGCCCAGGGCACGAAAGCGGTGAGGCTTAGAAGGAGTATTGCAGGCGTGTCATGACCATGCGACCAAGCTCCGGTGCACCAGGGAAAGTGCGAACGCGGTTATCAAACAGGTTCTGCGCGTTGATAGACCAGAGCAACTTCTGCGCGCCAAGGTTGAACCGTTTCGAAACCTGCAGGTCGAACACGAACGCTTCTGGGACTTCCTCGTAACAGAACGTTCCGGCAGCGGGCGACGGCGTGCACTTGTTGAATCCCGTCGCACCGGCGGCGGGAGTGGCAGCGCCGGTCTGGCCCGCCGCAAGGGCGTACGACGTGTTGTTGGCGTACACACCGGAATTCACGGGGTAGGCCTCGTTATAGCGCGTGCGGAGCTCATATCCCAATCCGTTGGCTTCGTTGCGGTACCGTGCGCCCAGCGAGCCGCGCGATTGCGGTGAGTTAGACATGAACGGGACACCGCCAACGAGGATGTCGTTCCAGACGTTTTGGTTCTGGTACGAGACGGTCGCGTCGAGTGTGACGCGATCTGTCGCCACCACATCGAACGCGAGGTCGAGTCCTTTCACCCAAATGGACCTGTCGAGCGACTGGTAGGTCGCGTAAAGCGCGTTGGGCCTGGTGTTGGGATTGTCGAAGGTCACCACGCCAAGCGGTGCGGGGGCCAACCGGGGCGTGAGCCCGCCGGCCAACGCCGGTGCGAGCTGACCGGCGATGGCGATCGCTTGCGCCTGCGTAAGGCCGAGTCCGGCGTTCAGCAACTCCGGCACGAGGTAGCCGCCCAGCTGGGCGCCGATGTAGCCACCAAGCTGTGTCGGGTTTCCAAACCAGACGTTCGGCGTGGCGAGTGCGGCGGTCGTCGCCACGTCGCCGCGATCTTGTCCCCACAGCGAGAGGTCAAAGCGAAACCTGCTCCCCACGATGCCCTTGTACCCCAGCTCGTACGTTTCGCTGTACGATGCCGAGAGCGGAGCGATATCGGTGACCTGCGCGGTGGTCAGGGGCGTGGTCGCTGACGAGAGGTACGAGACGCGCGTGGCGATATCGGTATTGGTTGGCGCGCGCGTGCCAAGGAATTGCACGGAGCCAGACGCCAACGCTGCGCCGAGCGTAGCCGCTTGGGCGGCCGGAATGCCGCTCTGCTGGAGTGCGCCGATGATACCCGGCGAGATCGCCGCCGTGAGTGCGGCCGCATTGCCGCGAATCAGGCCAGGGAATGCATTCGCCGCGCTCGCTCCCACGAACCCGCCGCTACCGGCGAGCGGGGACTTCATGCAATACGCGCCGAACGCACTGTTGCTGGCGCAGCTGCGATTAAAGGCGAATCCGTTCTTTGGCGGGTTACCACGAGCAACAAGGTCATAGCCTGATCCGCCGATATTCGGTTGGCTCACAAGATCGAGGAAGAACGAAAAATTGGCCGGCGTGGAGAAGGCCCGGTTGTAGGTCACCCGAACGTTCTGGTTTTCGGTCGGCTTGAAGATGAAAGCGGCACGCGGCGAAAAGAACATGCCTTCGATCACGTTGTTGCCATCGACGCGCGCGGCCAGCAGCAATTCAACCTTCTTGACCGGAGCCGTTTTGGACTGCAGATAGTAGCCGAACTCCGAGACATTGTCGACGGCTTCGTTGGCGCCGTTGATCGTGCCGCTCGTGCGTGGGTCTGTTTTGATGTAATCAATACCGTAGGTAAACGACTGCTTCGTACCCAGATCAAAACCATGTTGAACCTGCGCTGCGAAGACGCGCGATTTGTCTACAATCGGCTGGCCCGAGCGGAGCAAGTAGGTGCCCCTGTCGGGCGACGCTGAGTCGTTGCCGGCGTCGCTCATGTTCAGGAAGGCCTGCGCGAAAAGCCGCTTGTAGGTGAAGCGCTGTTGCAAATTGGTATAGGTCCAATTTTTGATTTGTGAGGTGCCGTTGGCGCCCGTCAGTTCAAGGCCGCTGCCGACTTTGGTATAGCCAACGGTGGTGACGGCTTCCATACCCTCGCGCGGGCGCACATCGACGCGCGCTTCACCGGTAAACCGCTGGAGCGCAAAATCGCGATTGTTGGGCTGTCCGCGGCGCGACGCCGGGATGTTCGTGCTCGTGCCGAAGGTTCTCGGTTCAGAGCGATCGTTGTATTCCCAGTCGTTGCCCTGCATGTACTCACCCGACGCCTTGTAGGCCAGCTTGTCGTTCAGCTTACCCGCATGGCGCAGTCCCGTCCGGATGACCGAGCGCTCACCGCCGTCAACGCTGATCATGGTGCCCTGCGAGTTGAACGGCGACTTGGTGATGACGTGCAGCACACCGGACGAGCTGTTCGGCCCGTACAATGCCGACGCCGGGCCAAGGAGCACTTCAATCCGGTCGATGTCTTCGTTCGTGCCGGTCATCAGGAACGGCACGTTGACGCGAAGCGATGGCACGCCCGCAAAGCGGTAGTCCTGCAACATCAGCATCGAGCCGCTGAAGGCATTGTTGAACCCACGCGCCACAATGTTCGTCTGCGCGATGCCTCCGCGGCTGATATCGACGCCCGGTGTCGCCCGGAGGTGATCGGCCACCGTGATCGCCGGTCGCTCTTCGATCTTTTCGGAGCTGATCACCGAGATCGAGGCGGGCGCGTCGAGTGCCTTTTCCGGTCTGGCGCGACTGGCCGTGACGACCGTTTCGTTCAGCTGAATGGCACGGGGCATCAGCACGATATTGATCGTGCTGCCCGCACGCACCGCAAGAACCGTCTTCGAATCAAACCCAATCACGCGCACGACGAGCGTGTAGGCGCCGTCAGCGAGGTTCACGAGGCGATAGACGCCATCGGCGCCGGTGATTGCAGAATACTTCTGAGCCCCAGAGGCCTGAATCTGCGCGCCTTCGATAGGCGCCCCGGTTCCCGAGCTGGTCACTTTGCCGGTAATGATCCCGGATTGGGCGGCCACTTTCGACATTGCGGCCGGTGAGAGGCCAAGCGCGAGCAGCGCCGAGGAGACAAGCCGTCTTGGATTGATCAATCGCATCGGACACCTCGAAAGGTGATGGAGGGAATTTTGCTATAGATTGGGCCGCTGCAAACGAAGGCCCGGGCGGCTCAGCAAAAAAAGGCGGGAAACTGCTGGGACATATGTTCGTTGCGGCACCTACGCACGTCAATACATGAAAGCCTACTCATCCCCACAAATACGGTCGAGATCTTGCACACCGATCAGAACCTCCCTGGGACGGGAGCCGCCCTCGCTGGGCGACAGCACTCCGGCTTCCTCGAGCTGGTCGATGATTCTGGCGGCCTTTCCATAGCCGATCTTCATACGACGCTGAAGCAGCGACGTGGAGCCCGCTCGATGTTGGATACACACCTCGGCTGCCTCGCGAAAGCGCGGATCGCGCTCCCCACCGGCCTCATCCGCATTGTCGTCCGCGGCGCCTGCGGCCTTTGCTTCGATGGCCCGAATCGCTTCAAGAATGTCCGGTTCGACGAAGGCCTCGGCCGCGCCCGCTTGCTCGGCGGCCCGCCGCGCCGCGGCATCAGCGTACCACTTCAACAAGCGTTCCGTGTCTTCGCTGGACAAGTACGCGCCCTGCAAACGCGACGGCTCGGACTTGCCGGGCGGGACAAACAACATGTCGCCATTGCCGAGCAGTGTCTCGGCACCGGAACCGTCGATAATGGTGCGACTGTCAATCTGCGAGGCCACACGAAAGGCGATCCGGCATGGGAAATTGGCTTTGATCAGACCGGTGATGACATTCACGCTGGGACGTTGCGTGGCCAGGATGAGGTGGATGCCAATGGCGCGCGCCTTCTGCGCCAACATCGCGATCGGGGTCTCCACCTCGCCCTGCACCGTCATCATGAGGTCGGCCATTTCGTCGATCACCACTACGATGTATGGCAAGATGCCACCGGCATACGTCCGATCTTCGAACGCGACATCCGGCGATCGTGGGCGCTGCAGTGGCAGGCCTTCGCCCACCGCATGCTGCTGCACCCGCTTGTTGAACTCCTGCAGGTTGCGACAGGCGTTGGCTTCGAGCAGGCGATAGCGGTCCTGCATCTCCATCACGGCCCACTTGAGCACCGACGCCGCGTCACGGTTGTCAGTGATCACCTTGTGGCGTAAATGCGGGAGTGCATTGTACACGCTCAGCTCGACCATCTTGGGGTCGACCATCAGGAAACGCAGCGTCTTGGGCGTGTGCCGATACGCCAGACTGGTGATGATCGTATTCACGCACACCGATTTGCCCGACCCGGTCGAACCTGCGATCAGGAGATGCGGCATCTTGGCCAGGTCGGCCACCACCGGACGCCCTTCGAGATCCTTGCCCAACGCAATCGGCAGCGCCGCGCGCGCTTGCTTGAACTCTTGCGATTCCAGCACCTCGCGTAGCACCACCATCTCCGGCGACGGATTCGGAACCTCCACGCCAACGGCTCCACGACCAGGAATTGGTGCAACAATTCGGATGCTGGTCGCACGCATTGCGAGCGCGAGGTCATCGGCAAGCGCAGCAATTTGCCTGACCTTGATTCCTGCCGCCGGCTCGATTTCAAACTGCGTGACGCTGGGCCCGGTGGTGCGGCCCACGAGCTCGCCGTCCACCTTAAACGTGCGTAGCGTCGACATCAGTTTGTCGCCGGCCATATCCAGTTCGCGTCGGCCGGCGTCGGGATTTCTTGCCGGAGGCATCGTGAGCAGATCTGTCGGTGGCAGTTCATCGCTGAATGGCGTCCCGTCGGCATGCGCGTCGAGTGCCTGCTCGACGATCGTCTCGCGTACCACGTCCGGCTTGCCCTTCCCCTTCTTGCGATCGCCGCTCTCCTTCGCCGTTCCCGACGTGCTCTCGGTTGACACGTTCGATGTCGCCAGAACATCACGCAAGTGTACCGGATCGATCGACGGCAGCTCCGACGGATCTGGCGCCAGTCGCTCCGCCAACGTTTCTCGCGCGGCGATCGGCCGCGACGTAGCCTTGGCGGCACGCTGTGCCTCGTTCGTGCGCGCCTCACGCGGCCCAACCAGCATGCGAACGGGATTCCATCGCATCGTGAGCACGGTCAGCGCACTGGTGGCGAGCAGGAAAACAATCCACGCCCCAGCGGCGCCGAGTCCTTTGCGCAAGTAGTGCGCGGCGAAGCTTCCCCACAGTCCGGTGGAGGGTGATGCGTCAGGTAATCCCCCGCGCGCGAGCCCAATCGCGACGGGTACCAGCAGGACGACACCAGCGAACAGCAGCCCCCACTTGATCGCCTGATCCTCACGTTGGCGCAGGCGCCCAAAAAGCGCCAAGCCGACCGCAAGAAAGCCGCCCGCCACGAGCACGGCACCTGGAATGCCGACGGTCGTGACCAATGCACACCGGCTCCACGTCCCAATGGGGCCGAACGCCCCCGTGGCGTCCAGACATCCACCGCCTTGCGGGACGCGCTGAAACGCCAGCGCACCACCAAGAAAGACGGCAAAGAGCGTCAAACCGATCGCCGAAAACTCGCGCCGCAACGCGCTTCGCTCGGTCAGCATTGGTTACGTCGCGACCGTCGTGAACAGCCGGAGCTGTCGTTCGCGAAAGGACACCGCCGCAGGTACCGTGTCGATGGCAAAGCAGCAGGCGACGTCGTCCTCGAAACCCGCGTCACGCAGCGACGACGCGTGCGTTGCGTGCAGGATCAACCCGTCGAGACTGTCTTGATAGGGTCGCTCAATGAGCTCGGCGACGCGAGCACCGTCGCCACATGTTGCCTCCGGATAGGCGGCCAAGAGGCCGCGCACGATGCGACCGGCGCATACGACATCCTCAAGGGACACCTGACGATCGGTGCCGGCGCACGCGACCACGATATCCATCGCACCGTTGGACACCGCTTGCAACGCGTGAAGCGTTGCGGACACATTGACAAATGCCGCGAAGAAACACTCTCGTGCGCGTTGCGCGGCAACGAGTGCCACCGTCCCGTTGGTGGTAGTGAAGACGATCGTACGACCGCGTACACGCTGGGGCGTGTACTCCAATGGCGAATTCCCAAAGTCGAACCCGGGGATCCTGACCATGTGGCGTTCGCCGCCGAGCCGGACCGAATCCTGATCCATCGCCTTCGCTTGCTGCGCGGCCAGTTCAACCGTCTCACACGGGACCATGGCGCGGGCCCCATTGGAGAGCGCGACCGCTGCGGTCGTTGCCGCACGCAACACATCGATGACGACCACCACCCGATCCGCCACTTCAGCGGACGCAACAGGCGTCTCGCCGAGCAGCACATCGACTCGCACTACGTAGGCTCCTTCAACAACTCCGCCCCTTCAAACTCCAGCCACTTGGTATGCACTTTCCCTTCCTGAAAACCAGGGTGCTGCATGACGCGAGCCAGGAACGGCATGGTGGTTTTCACGCCCTCGATAACGAAGCTCTCCAGTGCAATCTGCATGCGTTTGAGCGCCTCTTCACGCGTATTTCCCTGGACGATGAGCTTCGCGATCATCGAATCGTAGTACGGCGGCACGGTATACCCAGCGTAGGCATGCGTATCAATGCGCACCCCCGGACCACCGGGCTGGTGGAACGTGTCGATGCGGCCCGGTGATGGCTGAAAGTTGCGTGACGGATCTTCGGCATTCACGCGACACTCGATGACGTGCCCACGGAACTCCGGCGTCGAGGTGCGGGAAAGCGGCAGCCCAGCCGCTACGCGGATTTGCTCTTTCACCAAGTCGACCCCGGTCAGCATTTCGGTGACGGGGTGCTCAACTTGAATACGGGTGTTCATCTCCATGAAGTAGAACGAGCCATCTTCGTCCAACAACATCTCAATGGTCCCGGCACCAACGTAGTTGATCGCTTTCGCACCGCGGACGGCCGCCTCGCCCATCCGCTCACGGAGCTCCGGCGTCATGACGGGACACGGTGCCTCCTCAATCAGCTTCTGGTGGCGACGCTGCACCGAACAATCACGCTCACCAAGATGAATGACGTTGCCATGGGTGTCGCCCAGAATCTGAAACTCCACATGTCGCGGACGTTCCAGGTACTTCTCGACGTACACCTCTCCGTTTCCGAACGCGGACAGCGCCTCGGAGCGGGCCAACTGGAAGGAGCGAGCAAAATCATCGGCGTCGCGCGCGACGCGCATCCCCTTTCCGCCGCCGCCCGCGGACGCCTTGATGATGACCGGGAAGCCGATCTGACGGGCACAGGTGAGCGCATCGTCCACATCGTCGACCGGTCCAGGCGTTCCGGGGACAACGGGGACCCCGCACGCGGCCATGGCGCGTCGCGCCGAGGCCTTGTCGCCCATCACACGAATCTGTTCGGGCGTCGGGCCGATGAAGGTGATGCCCGATGCCCCACATATCTCGGCGAACTCGGCATTCTCGGCAAGAAAACCGTAGCCCGGATGGATGGCGTCAGCGCCCGTGATCTCCGCCGCCGCAATCAATCGCGGAATCTTGAGATACGAGTCTTTGCTTTGCGGGGGACCGATGCACACGTCGTCGTCCGCAAACCGAACGTGCAGCGATTCGCGATCGGCGTCAGAGTAGACGGCAACCGTTTGGATGTCGAGTTCTCGACACGCGCGTATGACGCGAAGAGCAATCTCTCCGCGATTGGCGATGAGGACCTTTTTGAACATGCCGAATGGTGGCGAGGCTCACCCGCCTACGCTAGGGTGTCAGCCACGCTGGTCCGCGAATGCGCCGCGAATGCGCCGCG